>ERZ1643246.666-NODE-666-length-42532-cov-5.771194_pt1 | contig 42532 bp, 34 predicted proteins | sample MGYA00579265_ERZ1643246 | MGnify/ENA primary metagenome ERZ1643246 (study PRJEB29033, sample SAMEA4952261) | chicken gut metagenome | biome: Broiler Chicken; feature: Gastrointestinal Tract; material: Caecum | place: Ireland | collected 2018 | study: Broiler... | reverse complement strand
GTTAATATTTGCTTTAAGCATTTATCAACCAAACGAAACCAAATTCCTATAATAATAATATAAAATAAAAACACGAAGCTCGTGTTTTTATTTTTGTATTTCAAACTGACTATAATATAAATGATGATAAAAGCCATGCTTTTTCAATAACTCTTCATGTTTTCCCTGTTCAATAATTTGTCCATGATTCATGACAAGAATCTGATCAGCTTTTTGGATAGTTGATAAACGATGTGCAACAATAAAGGTTGTACGTCCTTCCATCATTAAATCAAACGCTTCTTGAATTTGTTTTTCAGTACGTGTATCAATTGAACTTGTCGCTTCATCTAAAATCAACATTGGTGGTTTAACTAACATAATACGCGCAATGCATAATAGCTGTTTTTGCCCCTGTGATAGATTTCCACCTTCTTCGCTAATCATTGTATCATAGCCATCTTTTAACTGAATAATAAATTTATGTGCATGAGCTTTTTTGGCAGCTTCTATAATTTCCTGATCAGTTGCCTCTTTTTTCCCATAAGCAATAATATCCCTGATACTTCCTTGAAATAACCAAGAATCTTGTAAAACCATTCCATATAGACTTCTGACATAATCACTGCTCATATCCTGAATATCAATGCCATCAATGCATATTTGACCATGTTGTGGCTGATAAAATTTCATTAATAAATTAATAAAAGTTGTTTTTCCACATCCTGTTGGTCCTACAATTGCAATGGTTTGCCCTGGTTTTGCTTCCACATTGAAATCTTCTATGAATGGTTCATCATCTCGATAAGAAAAACTGAGGTGTTGAATCTGGACATGTCCTTGAATATGCGAAAGTGTTTTCGTTGGCCCCTGTTTAGGACTTGAATCTATATCTAATAAATGAAAAACTCTTGAAGCACAAGCCAATGCTGTTTGTAATTCGGTAAAGACATTAGAAATTTCATTAAAAGGTTTTGTATACTGATTGGCATAACTTAAAAAACTTGATAAAGCTCCAACACTCATAGAACCACCAATCACATATAAAGATCCTGCAATACAGACACTGGCATAAACAATATTGTTGACAACTCTTGTACTCGGATTGGCTAATGCTCCTAAAAACTGTGATTTAACACCACTGATATAAACACGCTGATTGATTTCTTCAAAACGCTCCTGATTTGTTAGTTCATAACCATAAGCCTTGACAACTTTAACACCGCCAATCATTTCTTCTACATAAGCACCAAGTTCTCCTCTTAAAGCCAGTTGTTCTTGGAAATACTTATATGTCTTATTGGCAATAATTGTTGCTACAACCAATGATAAAGGTGTTAAAACAATCACAATCAATGCAACTGTTGTTTGAATATATAACATAAAACAAATCGTTCCAATAATAGTTGCAATCCCATTAAATAAATGTGTAAATCCCTGTAAAAGACCATCACCAATTAAATCTATATCATTAACCATACGACTTAACAGATCACCATGAGCATGACTATCAATATAACTTAAAGGCAATGTTTCATATTTTTCAAATAATTGATCACGTAAATCTTTTGTAATCGCATATGTCATACGATTAGATAATCTCACTACCAGCCAATCAAAAATTTCCGCAATCAGAACACTTCCCAATATCCAAAGCATTTTTTGAAATAACAAATCAAACGCCACAAGTCCCTGTCCAATAATATGATCAACAGCCTGTCCAATAAAAACAGGTGTCAACAATGTAAAAACAATCTGTCCTGACGAACATAATAAAGCACAATATAAATATTTCATATACGGGCGACAAAATGATAATAAACGCTTCACTGTTTTGATATCCATTTATGCCACCTCCTTAGACATTTGTGATGTGACAATTTGTTGATATATTTCACAAGTTTTCATCAACTCATCATGTTTTCCCATTCCCACTAATTCACCATGACTCAAAACAAGAATCTTATCAGCATGCATAATTGCACTGACACGTTGAGAAACAATAATTGTTGTTTGAGGAAGTGTGGCAATGGCTTTTCTTAAAGCAGCATCAGTCGCAAAATCCAATGCACTGGCACTATCATCTAATATAAGAAGTTCTGGATTTCTCACCAATGCTCTAGCAATCGTTAAACGTTGTTTTTGTCCACCAGAAAGATTATGTCCACCTTGTGTAATATGACTATAAATGCCATCTTTCCACTCATCTACAAATGATGCCTGTGCCAAATGCAAGGCCTGTTTGACTTCATCATCGCTGGCATTTTCCTTAGCCAAACAGATATTTTCTTTAATCGTTCCCGTAAAGAGCGTAGCCTGTTGTGGAACCAAACCAATCATCTGTCTTAAAGAAAATAAAGAATAATCTTGAATAGGTCTGTTCTTGATATAAATTTGTCCTTGTGTCGCTTCATAGAAACGAGAAATCAGATGGATAAGAGTTGATTTTCCCGAACCAGTCCCACCAATGATTCCAATTGTTTCTCCCTGATGAATAGAAAAAGATAGATCATGTAATGCATGGCTGCCCTGATATGAAAAACTCACATGATCAAATGTTACCATTGGACCCTCTTGATTATCAATAAGACATTTTCCATCCTGAATAGCTGGTTGAATAGCTAAAACTTCCTGTACACGTTTATAACAAGCTGTTGCTTTATTATAAATGACTATCACATTAGCAAATGCAAACATTGATAATAAAATTTGATTCATGTAATTGATTAATGCTATTACTTCTCCCTGAGTTAAATATCCCGCATTGACCTGTAAACCACCTGCATACAAAATGACCAAAATAGCACAGTTGACAATCACACTGGTACTTGGATTTAAAAGTGCAGAAAGTTTTCCAACCTGTATTTGCATATCTTTTTGTTTTTGAGTTGCCTGTTGAAAACGTTCTTTTTCTTGTTTCTGTTTAGAAAAAGCGCGAATCACACGAATACCTGCTAAATTCTCACGACAAATCAATGATACATGATCCAGTTGTTTTTGAATTTTTAAATAAAGAGGCAGGGATTTTGACATCACTCCATATATCGCTAAAGCGAGTATTGGTGCTGCACAAATAAAAATCAAAGCAATCGGTACTGAAATACGAAAAGCCATGACTAATGAACCTAAAATTAAAAATGGTGAACGTGATGCCAAACGAATCGTCATCGCAACTGCCAACTGTAATTGATTCGTATCATTAGTGATACGTGTCATTAGTGATGGAATTCCAATTTCATCTATATCTTCATAATCATAAGCATGAATCGCTTTAAACATATCATTTCTTAAATAAGTTCCAAATCCCTGAGATGTTTTTGAGGCAAAATACTGACATACCAAAGCACAAGCATATCCTAATAAAGCTAATGCTAATAATAAAAGGCCTCGCTGTAAAATGTATTGTTGATCTTGATGTAAGATTCCATAATCAATAATATCTGCCACAACAATAGGTACAATCAATTCAAAAAAAGCTTCTATCAATTTAAAGAAGAAACCAATAACAGCTTCTTTACGATACGGTTTTAAATATTTCATCCACATGCTTTTATCATTCCTTTTCTTGATTTATTATAACGAAAATTGTATTATATGTATAATATATATAAAATATAATTGGTATACTTTTAGGATATGGTGATTCAATGGATATTAAACAGATGATTTATTTTAAAACAATTGTAGAAGAAGGAACAATTTCTAAAGCAGCGAAAACTTTACATATGGCACAACCCCCTTTATCTATGCAACTGAAACAATTAGAAGAAGAACTCGGTGTGACTTTAATAAAACGTGGACATCGAAAAATAGAATTGACTCAAGCTGGAAAAGTCCTTTATAAAAGAAGCTTACAGATGATTTCTTTAAATGAGATGACATTTCATGAAATCCAGGATATGCAAAATGAAGTTTTAAGAATTGGGATCACATCTTCTAATTCCAATATTCTTCCAAGCTGTTTAGCTCAAAATCAAAATCTGGCTCATGTTTCTTTTCGCATCTATGAAGGAAGCACTTATGAAATCATAGACTTATTAATGGCACATCATATTGATTTAGGCATTGTGCGTACCCCTTTTGATCAAAGCCAACTGCATTGTCAGGCGTTTTTAAAGGATCCTATGGTCGCCGTTGGTATTCCTGAACTCTTACATTCCAACATGACACATATGTCAGACTATCAAAATAAACCATTAATTATTCATCAGCGTTATTTATCACTTATTACTGATTATTGCCTGAATCTTCATTTTCATCCTTATATTAAAATTACATGTGATGATTCAAGGACATCTTTACAATGGGCTCAAGCTGGTTTGGGTATTGCGATTGTGCCACAAAATATCCTTACTTTCTATCCAGACTCCAAGCTGAATCATGTGATCCTTGAAGATGAAGTTTTAAAAACAGATTTAACATTAATTACACGTCCTCATGAAGTCTTAAATACGTCTTTGCAGACACTTATTGAATTATTTGCGAATCAGCAGAAAGGATAATATTTATGCAGCTATCTCAATTCCCACAATTTGAAATTATGATTTTACATCTATTGAAACAACAAGATTTTTCTGGTGAACACATTTATCAGATTTTAAATAAACACTTTCAAATTATTGAAGGAGATATTCTCATTTCACTTTTCTTTCTTCAAGATACACATCTTATTTCAAGCTATTCATTAGAAAACATTGTTTTCTATCATATTGAAGATCATGGTCTTGTCAGATATACAACATTAAAAAGAGAATATCAAAATATTCATCAGTCTATGGAGGCATTATTGCAAAATGAAAAAACAAAAATTCAATAATAAAAATACTAAAAAATATTATCATCAATTATATACAACATTTCCATTACACAATGTCCAAGAAAAAAAGTTTCTCACATTCTTCAAAACAAGATTACATGAATATGAGCGACAATATCCTGATTGTTCCTATCAGGATTATATATATCATTTTGGACTACCTGAAGATATTGTTATTGATTTTTATCATCACTACGATCATCATTATGCTATTACACATATGAAATCTCGTAAAATTCTTCAATATGCTTCTATCATTCTTGTTCCTTTAATAATGGCATGTATCATCTATGTTCTTTATACAACTTATCTTTATTATCAAAATTATATAGAAAGCTATCCTCTTTATCAGGAGGAAATTATCTATGACTATGGTGATATCCCCATGTATGAATAAATACAGGGATATTTTTTTTGTAAAAAAGAAGTGACTTTTCAGTCACTTCTTCACTTATTAAGATTGTGTTTTATTTTCTTCTGTAGCTTTTTTATTTTTTACAAATACAGTAATACCTATTGCTGCAAGACCAATAACAATTAAACTTCCTATAAATAATGGTTTATTTAAATACCAACGAACAAAGAAATTACTTGAAACAGTAAAATCTTTTATTTCTTTTATTTCACTATTTCCTGCTTTATCTGTTGCTATAACTTTTAAACTTTGCATATCACTTTTTTCTGGTACTTGAATTGTAAAATCAAAATTTTCTTGTGGGATTTCAATTTTTTCATTATTTAGCATTACTTCAACATCATTCATAGCTAAATTGTCTTCAATTTGAATTGTTACTTCCTTTTCATTTTCATCATAAAAGTAATGACTCTTTACACCTGCAATAGCAATAACTGGTTTTGTTTTATCAATAACAAACTCAATATTGGCATTTTTACCATCAATAATATTCTCATTGACATTTCCTGCAGCATCTTTTGTTGTAATAATAATTTTATAAATACCATCTTTTTCAAACAATGATGAATTTAAACTATATACATATCTATACCATGAACCATCTTTTAGTTCACGAACAGTAAATTCATTTGAATCTAATTCACGAATTTGACCATTGACGCTTAATCTAACAATAATATCTGTTAATTTATTGACATTAATTTCAGTAAATACAATATTTTGTCCCTTCTGTATATATTTTGCATCAATCATATCTTTTAATTGATTTGATAATTGATAAGTTGATCCAAATCTATTAACAGAATATACTAATTCTGTTTCTGAAGAATTTCCAGCTTTATCAGTAATAGATGCATGAATAGTATAAACATCATCATTGACCTTTTGTTTTTTCATATCAGCAAAAGTGAAAATTTCTCCATTATTTTGACTAGATTTTTTACCGTTTAAAGCAACACTTCCTCGACGGCTTCCAGTTAATGTAATATTAAACTTATCAGCATCATAGTTGGTATCACTTGCTTGTACTATTGGAACGACTTCACCAGCATTTGCAGAGTTCTTTTTTACACCAACAATTTCGATTTCTGGTTTTGTTGTATCAATATAAAACTCCTGTTGTTTAAAATCAGACATAACATTTCCTGCTTTATCTGTATAATCGATATCAAAAGTATATTGACCATCACGATTATAATAGATTGTAGCAATGTTTTTATCTCCATCTCTTCTCCATTGTGTATGCACTGGGAATGATATATTTCTACCATTATCATTTGCTATTCCATGAATACGAACACGACTACTTTCAAAGTTATGTTCATTAAGTACAATTGTAGCAGTTCTGTATGCATCATAATAGTTTCCATTTATGGCTTGATTATTATTATATGTTACAGATACAGTTGGTTTTGTTTTATCAATTGTAAAATTATCCTTAAGCGTTGTATTAAACCCATGTGATACCTTATCTTTTCCACCTATAGAAATTTGATAATCAGCATCTTTAGTAAATGATATTGACGTTTCATAGACTGCGTCTATTGTACCTGCAGTTCCACTAATCAATTTCCATTGTGGTTTTAATTGATGTTTTGATTTATCTTGTATCATTTCAACATTCACAAGATCTGCATCAAAATTCATTTCTTTGACAGTTAAAGTTAAAGTTCTGTTATTTTTATAATATTGAGTAAATTGATTATCATGATGTAGATTATCATATTCATATGTAAATACAGGTTTATCTAAATCACGATATAATATACGTTCTAATACTGATGTATTACCTATATTGTCTTTTGCTGTTATTTTTATAGCAATTCGACCATTATTTAAACTATCTAAATCTTTTGTATAAATAAGAATATCATTTAAAGAATCATTTTTAGATTGAGATAAATCATATCCTAAATCTTTGATTTCATGTCCATTGACCTCTACTTTAATTTGAGCTAAACCAGAGCAATCTTTATTTTTAACAAAATCATTAACACTATATTTTAAAGTCACATCTTTATTAATCCAATCTTTGCCATCAATCATTTGACTACTTCCATCAATAATCTCTAATGAACTAATTGTTGGATTATTATGATCTACAATTATATTTTCAAAATCTGATCCATTAGCATTAATAATTTCTTTACCAATTTCTTCATTATGTAATGTATGTCCAGCATTGTCTTCAGTAACTAAATAAACTTTAAAGAATAAATCTTCAACTGATATCCTACACTTATAAATACCCTTTTGTGCATCAATAGCTTCAGCTTCATAACGTGTCACAACACCTTTAGAATCCTTTACATTAAAATATGTTTTTTGACCATTAATACCTGAAGCACTGTTTAATTCATATGTATCATTTAAATATACAGTAACATCAATTGGACAATTAGACATATAGAAGTTATCTGGATCAAAGAATAGAATTTTACCAGCATCAATTATTGGCATAATTGTAACTTTATCAATAGATGGTGCTATAAAATCACGATAAACGATAAACTCTTTTTCTGTAGAATTTCCTGCATGATCTGTAACCTTTAAAACAATATCTAATTTACCATTTGTTCCTTGTAAAAAAGTTGTTAAATCAGCTGAATTAAAAGTGCCTTCTGCTTCACTTATAATTTCTTTATTAAACTCATCTTCTCTAACAATATACTCTTCTCCATTAACAAGAATTGTAATATTAGCTATTCCTGAACAATCTTTTTCGGTTTCATCTGTAATACTATAATGGAAATCAACATCATGTGTAATCCATAATTTTCCATCATAAGAAACCACATCATCATTGACAACATTTAATTCACTAATAATTGGTGCTTTTTTATCAATAATAGATTGATGGATAGTTTTATCATTAATTTCATTAATCTCTTTTCCAAAATCACTATAATCTTCAATAATATTACCTAATTGATCTTCAGCATAGATATACATTTTAAAGTACATATCCTCTGCATCGATTTCAAAAATATAAATATCATTTTCTTCTATAGAAACAGGTTTATATTCTCGTATTTTTTGTCCATCCTTATCAACAATTGTTAATAATGTTTTTTGACTATCAATCGTTGATGATGTCTGATAATCATATTGATCTGATAAATCAACAGTTAAACGTACATTTCCATTAAACATTTGAAGAACATTTTTAACATCTATATCAAAAATTGAAATTTGACCATTTTTATCAATAACTTGAGCTGTTGTTTTTTCAATGAAAGGACCATTAAAATCACGATATAAAGTTAAATCTTTTGTAGTTTTATTACCAGCCTGATCCATAACCGTTAAAGTCAATTGGAATTGTCCTAATGCTTTATCAGCCAATTTTTCTGTTAAATCTTGAGTATGAATAACATCACTTAACTGGTTTTGTTTTTGATTAAAAGTTTTTTGATAAACATTAACACTGTCTTTACTTGTTTTTAAATCAATACTAACAGATTGAATACCTGAACTATCCCCACTTTCAATCAAATCACTTACATCAAATTCAATATCCACATCATCTGTTATCCATAACTGTCCATCTATAATTTTATATTTATCCTGATCTTTTTCCATTCGATAAAATTTATTGATGTTCGCTCTCTTTGAATCTATTAAGATAGAATTTTCATTAGTTCCATCATATGTTAACTTTTCAACGATTAATTGATTATCAACATTATCGTATGCTACTAATTTCATATCAAATTCACGATCTACACAATCAATATCAAACACATAATATTCACCATCTTTAGATCCTGTATATGTTTTGATATCTTGATTTTCATGATACAAAATTAATGTTGGTGTATCTTGCACACCTGATAAATTATCTTTTAATTTCACTTTTACTTGTAAATCACTATTAGTAAAAGTTCCAAAATCTGTTTTATTTAAATGTTCACTTACAAGTAAAACTTCTTCAACCTTTGGTGCCTCTGTATCTATACCAGAAATTACAACCTCTTTTGTGGACGTATTTCCTACTAAGTCTTCTACATAAATAATATATGTTCCATTTTCTGTAACAACTTTTTCATAATTTTCTTCATTGCTTTCTACAAAATCTTGTTTTTCATTTTTTGAAATACTATATCCTTTAATACCAACTATATCATCAGAGGCTTTTACAGATATTTTAAATCCTTTAGCATTTGAATATTCTTTTCCTTCAGAATACATACTTGTAATAACAGGTTCTTCAATAGTTGGACCTTGATTATCAATATGAACAATAACTTCTTGTGGTTGGCTTATATTTTCTTGTCCATCTCTTATATTTTTAACAAATACATAATATATACCAGATTCATTAATATCCCAACTGCTATCAGTTCCAAATTTTAATTGTTCTTCATCCGTATTTGTACTTAACGCATATGTATTTGTACCCAAAGCAGTTGAATCAGCACTGATAGTCGCTTTATTACCATATGTGATACCATCTTTTTCAACATCATTTTCATATGATAAAGCAAAAGTTAAACTAGGTTGTGTATTATAAACATCAATTGTACTTGTATTTCCCATCTTATCGTAAACAATAACTTTATAGTCTTGTCTAGTCAAATTACTAAATTGCCCATTAACACTTGAGTTAATTTTAACTTCAGGATTCACACTATACAATTCATATCTATCAATACCTGATTCTTTATCTTGCGCATGAATAGTCAACTCAGTTTTGTCCTTATTAAATGTTATAGCATTATCTTCAAAAATTGGTGCAATGTTATCAATTTTATTAATTTCTATAGTTTTACCTTCAACAACAATTCCACTATCTTTGAGTCTGATTTTTGGAATATACTTTCCATTCTCAGTAGCTGGAATTACATTTTTATCTTTAAAGTCATCATTTCCACCTTCTAAGACCAAAGCATATTCATAATTATTATCTGTAGGTTCAATTGTGACTTCAATAGATTGAGTCCAGTTATTTTGTTCAAATTTTGTTGATACATCTGGTAATTGCTGATTAACACCCAATGCTTGAATATCTTTTATTGTCTGATTTTGAAATTTATCTTGTATAACAAGTTGATATTGATCACTATCTAATAAAGAGAATGTAATCTTTCCATCTTTTAATTGTATATCTGCATCATTTATTTCTACATTAGCTTTTTTTAGTGAATATTCAACAGTATCATCACTGACATCTACTGAAACTTTTGCACTTTTATACATATGATTCGTTTCATCTAAATCACTATACTCGATATTAGGATCTTCTAAACTTGGAGCAATGCTATCGATTCCAAGCTTTATGACTTCATCATTTATATTATTTTTAATATAAAGCAAATAATTTTTACCACTTTCAGCATCTAATATTAATTTTGAATTATATTTTAATTCATCTTCATTTACTTCTCCATTTTCTGGTTTTTCAATAAGAGCAAATTGATATTCTGTATGATTTACACCTTCTTTTAAATCTATATGAAACTGTTGATTACTATATGTAATCTTTTCAATAATACTATCGCCATTACTCTCAACTGAAGATATTTGATTATTCGCAGTAACACCTTGACTACATAAGGTAAATACCATAGTCAATACAACGAAAATTTGTAATATTTTCTTCATTATCCTTCCCCCTTAAATTGAAATTACATCTTTTGTATAAACAACTTTAATTTCTTCTTCTAATTCAAATTGAATGTCCTCTTTAACAACTTTATGTGTTAAATCAATAGTTTCACTATTCAATACTGTCGTATCTAATCCTGATAATAATACCGTATCTGAATAGTTTTCTTCTTTTAAATAAGCTTGATTAATCTTTTCTGTCTTGTTCTGGTCTTCTAATTCAACAATATTAATTCTGTTTTTAAATTGAGTTGTAGGTGATTTCTTCTGCAATTCTTCAATTTCTCTTAAGGCTGTTTTCCCATTTAAAAAATTATAAATTGTTATGATATCATAATGGAAAAATAAATATACAGATATTACAAGAAAAATTGCCGCAATAATAAAACACACTATGGCAATCGTTCCCATTAAAGAAGCACTCATACTATTCCTCCTCTACAACTTTTTCTATATATGCATTTTGAATGAACTGTTGAATAGAAGATTTTCTTTCTTCAATATATTTTTTCATATCACTTGTTTTTGAAGATGTAGGTTTAATCTGTTCTACTTCGCTGATTGCCTGATTGAAAAGACTGGTCATTTCTTCCTGCTTAACACCATCATCGGCAAATTCTCTTGCATAATTTTCAATAGAAACAATAATCAATTTATATGTTTCTAATTCAACAATTTCGGCTTCATTATATTTAGAAATACGTTCTAACATGGATTGTAAGTTTTTAAAGTATGACTTATACATTCCATTTACAGATTCACCCTCATTTACTTTTATTTGTAACTCTTTATAGAAAGTTCCAATATCCTTATATATTTGAGCAGTATGATAAAAATCATCTTCCTGATTTCCATATTGAATCACATCTTCAAACCAACTTATTGAATTAATCATTTTAGTAATGGGGATATTCTGATTATCATTATCACCATAGTCATAATAATACCAATATAACTTACCGACTTCATAAGCAACATTTGGATACGAATTGGAATTTTGTAATTGATTCAAATACTCTGAAACTTGTTCCTTAAATTCAACAGACTCTTCTACATCAAAAGCATTGTTATCTTTATATACCTCAATGAGCTTTTCGTAAGCTTCTGGATTTTGTGGTAGCAAACTAATCGCTTGAATACAATATTTTCTCTTTTCCACTGTATCTGTAGATTTTTCTGCTAATTCAAGATTGTTTCGATAATCATTCATATTAATATTATTTTTTATAAATAAAGAACCAATTCCTAATACCATAAATATAACCGTCATCAAACTTGTTAAACGAAATATATTTAATTTTTTCTTTTGAGCCTGTTTAAAAGCATCATCTTCTTCCTCGTAATGTTCTAACGCATAAAGAAGTTCGGCACAAGATTGATATCGATCATTTGGATTTAATTGCGTACACTTTTCAATAATATTTTCTAATCCACCCGATAGTTGCGAATTCCAATGTCGAATAGGATAAATTTCATAAGGTGGTTCAGCAGGATTATGTCCTGTAACCAAATGATATAAAGTGGCTCCTAAACAATAAATATCTGTTCTTGCATCCGTTTGACCTTGTCCTCCAAATTGTTCTGGTGCAGCATATCCTCTTGTCCCTAAACAAATCGTATCTTGTAAATTGCTAGATTTGTATTCTCTAGCGATACCAAAATCTATAACTTTTAGATTTCCATCTGGTTTTAACATTACATTTGCAGGTTTCATATCACGATAAATAATAGGTAGTGTTCTTGTATGTAAATAATGTAACACTTGACACAATTGCTTAGCCCAATCAATAACTTGTTCTTGAGATTGTGCACCATATTGATTTACAACATAATCTAAAGTTTCTCCCTCAATATAGTCCATAACAACATAAATGACATCTTTTTCATCTATAATGTCTACTATACGTGGCAAAGCAGGATGATCTAACTTTTTTATCATATTTGCTTCTGCAATAGCGCTTTGAATAACAATTTCATTGTTAGCATCACGAGCCTTCTTTTGTAATTCTTTAATAGCCCATTGTTTATTTAATCTTTTATCCATCGCTAAATAAACAACTGACATTCCTCCATGACCAATTTCTTTTAATATTTCATATTTGTCATCAATATATGTTCCAATAACCGCCAAGTTTACACCACCTCCTTACATACAAAAGCCAAAGCTGTTATATTATCCAATTCATTTCTCATCTTGTTTAATTCAATAAGTTCATATAACTGATTTGTAATACTTTCTCTAGAAGTACATGTTTCAATATTTAGCTTAGTATAAATCTCATCTTCAGAAATAACATGTCTAAATCCATCAGAACAAATCATAAATATATCTTCTTTAAATATATGCCCATACGAGAAAACTGGCTCAACAACTTTCGTTGCCCCTATACATTGTGTTAAAACATTTTTTCGAGGATCATTTGTTGCTTGTTCTTTTGTTAGACGTCCTTTTTTTATTTCACTATTAATCCATGTTTGATCCTCTGTAAGTTGCTCTATTTTCAAATCTATACGATAAATTCTTGTATCACCGACATGGAAAATAATGTATTCATTTTGAAAAACAATCATTCCTGTAACCGTAGTTCCTAAGTGAATATGTCGATTTTCACCATAACTCATAATACGTTGATTACATTTCTTTAATAAACGTGAAAGCGAACTTTCTATATCTTCTAATTTAAAATTCTGATTCTCTAATTTTTCTTTAAAATCATTTTGAAACCATTTTGATAAGGCTTCAACAACAGTTGCACTTGCTAATTCACCATGACTTAATCCACCCATGCCATCACAAACAACAGCCAATACTACACGTCCTTTTAATGAGTTTGCTGTCATATATAATAAACTATCTTCATTGACTTCTTTTTTTATTCCTTTATCTGTATGCCATCCACATATAAATTCCATTTCTTATCCTTTTTAGTGACTATAAGTCCTTTTTTCAATAAATAAAAATTTATAATTCAAAATATTCTTTTATATCAATGGCAAAAATTGTTGGAATAACAAAAGCAGCAATAAGATTAATAATAGGTACAAGCATCCATAAAAACATATATCTATATTCAGAGCATTTGTCATTAAAGAAAATCAAATCATAATCCTGATAAATTGAAGAAACAATTTTTAATTGCAAAGTTGTTGTCATTTTTAAAATTCCAAGCGAACAAGCAAGTAATAAAATTATTATAACAAACACAAATCCAAAACCAGTTGCCAAATCACCCGATCTTAGAAAAAAGAAAATTCCCGCTGCTCCAAAAACACCTAAAGATATAGTAATAACAATAATCACAATAAGAATCTTTAAATATTGCATAATAATAAAATTTTTAATTCCTACTGATAAAAAATCAAAAAAATCTTTATAAATATCAAAACCAATAGATACCCCACAAACTATAGAAGTTACTCCATATGGAACAAATGCTGTTGTTAAAAAACCTAATACAAGCGCAATAATCCAACCGACTATAGGAATAACCCCAACCAAAGAAATAATAAAAGTGTTAAGTATAGTCATTAAAAATAGTTTTAGATATTCTATAAAATGTGAAAATATAAATGATATTCCTTCCAAAAAGCCAGTTCTTCTATATGTTTCTTCCATTAATATCCTCCTTACTCAATAGTAAACACTATATCTTCGTTAGCAACTTTAATCATACTTCCTGAATATAGCTCTATCATTTGTCCAGGAAATACTTTTTGACCATCAACATATGTATGATTTGTAGAATTCAAATCTGTAATATAGTAAACTCCATTTCGAAGTTTAATTTCTGCATGTTTTCTACTTACTGCGTTATTATCACCTAAAATGAAATCATTTGTTGTATCTTTCCCAATCGTAATTACATCTGTAGTAAACTTTTTCAATTGCCCAGAACTTATTCGTTTTAAAACAACATATTGAAGAAATTCATCATTTAGCACTGTTGTTCCTTCTGATAATACCGTTGTTCCTTCATTTAAACCTAATACTGTTGTTTGAGCAAATTCTCCTGTATTAATTTTTTTATCATATGTTGGTTGAATATCATCATTTAAAGAACCACTAATACTACCATTGATATCTGGTTCTTTTCTTTTCTTCAATGTTGGTATTGAACTTCTTCCTACTGGTTTCTTTTCAACTGATTTTTTACTTCCTAATGAAGGAATTTTTCTTTTGGTTTCAGTTTTGCTTGTTTTTTCTTTTGTTTCTTTTTTCTTAAATAAGCCTCTTTTCTTTTGTGTTTCTGGCTGTTCTTTTGCCTTCTCAACTATCTTCTTTTTTTGTAAAGTTGGAATCTTGGTTTCCTTGTTTGTAATAGATGGCTGAACTTGTACAGGTGGAACTTCTTGATGAATATCTTTTGATAAAACTTCTTTTTCAACAATATGTCTTTCTTTGACTGGTTGCTGTATAGATGGCTCAACTTTAACTTTCATTGCCGGTTGAGTATTCATAATATTCATTAGAAAATCTTTTATATTTTGTAAAGAATGAACAACATCACTATTAATATAATTTAATATTTCAACAACATATTGCGAAGAATCCTGTGTTTGATATTTTGCTGACATTAAAATATTTCTAATTAAATCATTAAATGAAATATTATTTTGAATGTTTTCTAATGGTAACACAATCATATAAACTTCTTTTTTGCTTTGTTCTATATAAATAGAATGCCTATCTAAAATAAAATACTGATGCTCAATCATATAATCATTACCATTTTCAAAAATATGTATAATTTGTAATATAAGATCTATAATATCTTTTTTGTTTAATGACCTTTTTAAAAAATCATCTAATGAAATAAGATTAGTTATATCATACTGATAATATTTATGATCATTGACTTGTTGGAAAGTCATTGGAATAATACCTTGTATACTATTATTTTTAATCATTCCCTCTGAAAATGTATCAATGATATCATCATTTTGTATTTGATATTCTATATAGGTATGGTCAAAATCTGTTTTACTATTAAATGAATACATTTCCTAATCTCCTCCTATTCATATTGCATAAAGGCATATAACTGTATACATTGCCATGAATCAGCGTTTCTAACAGGAATAATACCATCTTCGTTCATTGCTCTAACATCTTGAAAAATATAATCAATAACCTTAGAATTGTCCTGTTGAATAATACCCCAAGCAACATTATTTTTTACACCAGCTACACCATTAGAGAATGATTGTGCATCATCATATTGATAATCAATAACAACTTCACCATCAGCATCAATAAATCCCCATTTTCCATTTTTCATTACAGCAGCATATTGATCTGAATTAAATGCTTTAGCATCATCAAATTTTTCATCTGTTATAGTTTTTCCATCTTCATCTACTAATAGGTAATAATTATCTTGTTTTACAAAGATAGCTTCTGCATGAGAACAATATCCATTAGCATCCAGCTTCACGTCATCATATATAAAATCAGTAATTAAATCTAAATCAGAGTCCATTAAAGCCCATTTATTTCCTTTTTTTACAGCGCAAACATCATTTAAAAATGGAGTAATATAATCAAATTCAAAATGATATTCTTCAAAATCTCTATTAATCCATCCCCATTTATTGTTATAGGATGCTGGAGCTAACCCATCATTAAAATCACCTAAATATGTATATGCATGATCTCCTACTAATTTACGGTATCCTTCTTCATTAATATAATAATATTCATCACCGTCAAATACAGCTGTTACATTTTCATCATCACTATAATTTCCTATTGTTTTATAGGCTATTTCAATTTGCTCATCTCCTGTTTCATTTAATAATCCCCATACTCCATTAACATTTACAGCTAAATAGCCATCTTTCCACTGTCTAACATCAGTATAGGCATTTCCTACCACATCATAGTATCCACTATATTCTTTGATACGTTTTTCTACTTCCTTATATTCACCTTGTTCATGAGCCTGCAATAATATTTTATAAGCATTTTCATAATCATTTAAATATACATAATAATCTACTAATTCAATATAAGCTTTCTCACTTGGATACTCTGATATAGTATCTAGCAATGTATTTTCGTATTCTGAAGTATTTCCTAATTTGAGATAAGAATTTGCTAATTTGATTCTTGTATCAATATCGCCTGGTTTGTAAGAACTAGCCTCTTTATAATATTCAATAGCATCTATATAAATCTTTTTTTCATAAGCTTTATCACCTAAAGCTACATTATCATTAAAACCACTATTTTCTTGACCAAAAGTTTTAACAAAAGTCAAAATACCTATTACCATTAATCCTACAATCACTATAGATATATATTTCATATTTCTACGCATTGTCTTCCCTCCTTTCTATCACATTAAAGAAATAACAAAGTAAATAACTAGACCTATATATATGAAAGGCGCCATTGGAATACTGTCTTTCAACTTTACCTTTCGTAATATCAACATGACAATTGAAAAGATAAAACAACTTAATAATATGTAAAAAAGAATATCCAGAATAGTTGCAATACCTACACTCAAACCAATAACTGTTAAAAGCTTGACATCACCTGCTCCTATACCACCTCTACTAATCAACATAGAAATAAAGAAGATAATAAAAGCAATACACCCACCAAGTAAAAATGATAAAGAAAATACCATAGCATTGTCGATATTTAGAACGACTTGATATAAGTCAAATAAGATAACAACAACAAGTAATACCAAAACAATAAGATTAGGTATAATTTGTTTTTTAGCATCAATTAGTGCACTTAAAAAAACTAAAGATATTAAAATAATATATTTATAGAGTGAAATAAATGAATACCCTTGAAAATAAAACATAATGGAACCAAAAATACTTATAACAATAATTTGAATAAACATAATGATGTTATAAATATTTTTATGAAGACAATCTTTAAGTTGAAATTGATAATTTCTATCCGACATTTCATATTGAAAACAAAAAGATGAAAAAATATACGTTCCTATAACAGTTAATACAACAAATAAAATCTTCAAAATATTTTCCCCCTATTTAAAATATGAAACTTTGATTGTTACATTTTTATATTCTTTAGCTAATTCATTAGCATAATTTTGTGCTTCTTCTTTAAATTGACTATCTTGTGGAATATAAACATTTAAAACAATCTTCTTTTCAATTGATGAATCAATAGCTATCTCTTGACCACTATCCATAAATACACTCTCTATATCTTCCACAGACTTGTTCAACTTATTTAACTCTTGTCTTAACTTATTTATATATGTATTTTTATTCAACACAGTTTTACCATTTGAACTTGTGATATATGTTGCAGTAGTAGTATCCAATGACATAATGCCAGTAAAAGTATTTGTATTCATATCATAAAAATCAAATCCAGTATTTTTCTTTTTGTCTACAGCTAAAGCAGAATTCTGTTTACGAATCTCTTCTACAATTTTTTGACCTCTTTTAAGTGGTGATTCATTCCATACATTCACTGAGATATCACTTAATTTCTTTCTTGCATCCCAAGATGCAGTACTTGCTGTTTGCTTTATCGTCATCTTTCTTTCACCAATCAAAGGAATATCATAATTAATTGTATAAACAACCGTAAAATTAATTGTTTTTCCATCTTCTAATACATTAGACAATGAAAAATTTAAACCATTCATACCATTTTTAATACCAATGCCTTTTAAATAGGCATCTGGATCATCACCAAGATATTTAGGCATAAGCAATTGACAAGCAAGCGATCCAGCAACCTTCGAAACAACAGTATCTTTTGCTTCATTTTTAAAAACTTCATACAACTCATTAATAATAGCTGTTGGATCACTCATTTCCCCTTTATATTTTTGATATAATGATTTACCAGCAGTTACAATACTTTCAGCATCTTCTCCAATTTGCTGAAATTCATCAAGCATAGAACCAGAAGATATCGGTGATGAAGAACTATATTCACTGCTCTTAGATTTCAACATATTAGTAAAATCACTTGTTTCCTGAATTAATTCATCTACAGTTTTCGTTTGTGGCTGATTACTTGTGTCATAAATACCTGCTCTATACATAATATATGTATATTGGGAAAATTCCTTTGCTGCTTGATTTAAAGCATATTGAATCTTGCTTTCTGCACGAACTAAAGTTGTAAGTGAGGTAATACATAAAAATGCGAAAATAAAGATTGTTAAAGAAATGCTTGCTTCAACAGATATAACTCCTCGATTGCCTTTCATGTTCCTCACCTACTTTCTATTCCTCTGGTTGAATCGTAGCTATTAATTCTTCACCTATTTCAGCTAATGAATCAGAATCAACATTTTTCGATCCTACCAACAATTCACAAATCCCATCTTTTTCCTCACCTAAATATAATTGATAAATAGCATAATTAAACAAATCACCTGAACTATCTTTAGCTATCCCTTTATCTAATAAAGCTTCATATCCAGAAACAGTTACATTTTCAAATTGTTCATTATATTGAACGTTACCATCATTTTCATATAAATGATATAAATTTGCATTTCTAAGAACTTTTGTTTGTTCATTTATATCAATTAAACTAACATTTTTTCCATCAAGATTTGTCAAAGAATCAAATAAAACTTTAACTTCTTTTTCACTCTTTTTAGCAGAAAAACTAAACATATTACATCTTCTAAAATATTGATAACCTGATGCATTAGTCGGTATCAAAAATGTATAACTACACCCATCTAGTTTTCTTTTTTCCTCACTCCACCCTTCTATATACTCACTATTACTTGATATTGGAGTAGAAGTATTGTTGTTTTCTTCCTGTTCTTGAGATGGTGTGTTATTAACCTCGCCATTTTCTTTTTCTGATTGACATCCCACTAATATAAATACGCAACATATTCCTAAAATTATTTTTAATAGTTTATTCATTTTAGTACCCCCTTACACTTTTATATTCAATTGATCTTTTATTTTCTAATAAATTATCAAAATCAAAATCTTTTTTTCCATTCTTTTCTACAATTGGAATATTCAAAAACGAAGTTTCAACATCCACTGTTCCTTTCATTGTAATCATTGTATACATATCATTAATATTTACAGAATTATCATCATTTTTATTTGACAAATTAATCTGAATTAAATTAGCAACTCTTTTTAACATTTGGTCTCTCTGTGAGTTCTCGTCGCTATCGTCCATACATTGTAAAATAACAAACATTTTTAAATATTCTTTGTAAGTTAATGTAAAACCTGCTCCTGCCGAACTTCCGGAACTTGAAGTTTTTTGATTAGTAGAGCTAGTACCAACTTGCTGACTAAATTCATTAAATGCGGTATTTATTTCTTCAGTAACTTTTGATTTCGCATCCTCACTATAATTTTTAGCTATTGTGCTTACTTTATCATTTAATTGATTGGTAATATCTGACATTTTTTCTCTCAAAATTGACATAACTTTAGCGGTATAGTTTGACATTAATTGATCAATAATTTCATTAGTTTTTTCGATTGCTTTTTCCATTGAAATATCGTCTGTTCTTAACATATTTACATAATTTTGAATATTATCAACTACTTTTGTTATATCATTATGCATATTCTCTTTTAAATAATTCAGCGCATAAGCAATATATTCATTAGAAGCAGCTATTTCAAAATTATTTAACGCATTTGAAAGTTCAGCACTAATATCTACATCTTCTTGAAATTTCATTAATAATCCAGTAGCTTTTTCAGATAAAGTTGTTTGCACCGTTGATATAGCTGTTTCAGAAATATTATTAATAATACTTTCTGTATATGTATTAATATTCCCTGTTACATCTTTAGAACCATTTATGATACTATTTGTAATATAATCAATTCCTTTATTTGCAGTATTATTTACAACATTTTTACCTTTTTCAGAGAGAATTTTTGTAAAAGCTTTATGAAAGTTATCTGGTTTTAATAGAAAAGTATCACTACTCTTAATAAATGCTACACCTTTACTTGCCAGTTCTGCATCATCACTCGTTAAAATCATCATATCTAGTGATGTTTCACCCATCGCAAAGCCACAGACAATTAGCGTTTTAACAACCGGTATCATAAAAGGCATACCTGCACAAATTGTTGATGACCATACTCTTGCTGTTGAGTTAATTGATGTATCAGTCATAGCATATAATAAGTTTAATACAAATCTAGTAACGAATATCTTTGATTTTACTGCACTTATGTTATTTTTTGGAGAGTCATTTCCACACAGTATATATTCAATTTCGCTTCTATAGAATGGATTATCTTCTAATGCCATTCCTGATAATGAAACAGGATTTTCACCTTCTTCTTGGACTATTGTGTAATAACTAAACATTTCTGTCATATATTCTGCAAGATATAGAGTATCTCTACTATTTTCCGCATCAAATATATTTTTAATATTTGTTATTGATTTTAACAAATCTCCTGTTGAAGATAAAAAAGTTGTAAAAATATTAGGTGTTTTATCTTTATCATATTCTCCTGGATCTAAACTACTTTCTTTTCCCTGCATATCTTTACTAGTTACAGATTGATTGCCGTTTCCATTTAATTCTTCACTTATTGAATTATCTTTAATATTATTGATAGTACTTTCATCATTATTACCTAACAGTTTATCTAGATTACCTTTTGCTTCTGAGTTTTCATTTTCTTCAGTTTCTCTACATAACGTTGATAAATATGCATAGAATTTATCTTGGTTAGTAATAATTTTTGGATATGAACCATCAAATCCACTTAATTGATAAGCTTTATAATGACTTTGTATAGAAGATACTGTTGTATTATCTTCAATTGATAATGCAGATGATGAAATAGAATTTTTTAAGTTCTTACCATAAAATTGACCACCATCATTTAAACTTTTAGATACAGCATTTATATATTTTTGATAATTCTTCAAAAGATCTTTAAGTATCTTTAAATTTTCTTTGTTTAAATCTTTAGCACTATTATCATATTCAGCTTTCATCTGTGACTTATAATCACTATCAGCTAATTTATCTACTGCACTTCCATATTTTTCTCTTGCTGATTCAGCTTTTGTGATTTTGTCTTCAATTGCATCTAACTTCTTTATTGCTTCTGAAACTGATGATTTGAGTGTGTCTACTTTTGAAATAGTATCTTTAACAACTCCTTGAATATGATTAAATTTTTCATTAATCTTTCCCGAATAATCTTCAACTTTTTTATTCTGAAATATATAAATAATAGATTCTTTTTTTACTCCATTACTATCAGTATATGTTTTAGCAAAGTTATTAAAGAAATTTTTTACAGCTTTATACTTTGCTTCATCATCTTGGCCACTTACATAGTTATCAAGATATTGCTGACAATAAAAATATAATTTTGTATATTCGTCTTTCTTCGCATTCAAATTTTGAATAGCTGAATAAATATTTTGTGGATATTCATCACTATTTGCATTTTTAGAACTATATGCTAAATTCAGTTGATTTTTTAAGTTCTTCAATGCTTTTCCTTCAGAAAATATATCTGTGCGGTTATCTGTAAAATAAGATAAATCATCAAAATACTTTTGAATATACTGATATAATTCATCTTGTGTATATTGAGTCAAATGATTTTTATCAGATAAATTATCTTTGACATATTTTTCTACTTTATTGTTGGATTGATGTTGTAATGATAAAACTGTATAAATATATTTCATATCATCATTTTCTATATTCTTTATTTTATCTAACAATCCATTTATATCATTGCTTTTAATCTGATCATTATATGTATTAATCGCATCATAAGCTTCTTGACAAGCTTCTCCAATATCACTTAGTTTATCTTCATATTCAATCTTTTTATTCATAACTTCTGCTTGTTGGTCTAAATCACTCATTGTGCCCAGCTTCGTTAATAATCCAGAAGACATACTAATGGGTCCTCTATATTTCATGTATTCAACAATTTGATTTTTAAGTGTATCTGGATTTGAAATTTGTGAATTTTCTACTCCATTTATTTCTATATCACCGACTAAACTCATTTTTACTAAATTATCAAAATTTTCTTGGTTTGGATCATTAAAATAGCTTTTCATACCATTGATAATATCTAGTGTAATAGAATCAGTTCCATGCAACATAGAATTATTTTCAATCATATTTGCAAAATACATATTAACCTGTTCTTGTAAATCGGATGGATTTTTAGCCGTTGCCAATACGCCATACATATCATATAAATCTTCCTGGTATTCAGATAAGGCTGCATTTAAGGCTAAATCTCCTGAACTAGAAATCATTGTTTTTGCCGCATCAATTCTTGCCGCATCAAAAATGTATCCACCAAACATAAAGGATGGTAATAACAAAATGATAAGAAAAATCGTTACACTACCTCTATGTTTTTTAGTCATAAAATCTATCATTTCTTCATACCTCCCCTTTTTACTAACTCACTCCCAAAAATTCAAATTGTTTTTTCATCTTATTAATGACATCATTTAAATTATCTGAAATATGACACCTTTCGTCTAAAAACGCTGCTAAATCAAAAACAATATCAGTATTTCGCATGAATTCAGACACATCAGAAACATATGCAATAGAGGTAAATTCATTTTTTACTTCCTGTGGTAACCCAATCACTTTAAAAAAACCTGGGAATTCAATTCGTGTAGAAACAACAACTCTCACTCTGTTAGAAAGCCCTTTCTTTTCAGGGACTATTTTCATTGTCCTGAAACTATCTTCAACATTCATATATGCTTTTGCAGACATAGCTTCTTGCAATTTATCAGTAATTATACTAATAGATTGTGACCCAGTTCCCCAATATCTATATGGATCCATATCTGCATAAATTCTTTTTAAATCTGCCTCATCAAAACTTGGTAGTTTTTCAAAATCAATACTCTTTGTTGAAAAGTCTGTATTCTCTTCATAATACTTATAGCCTGGCTGTGCAATAACTCTAGCACATATGTCAGCAATACGGTCAGCCCTCATTTGAATAGTTGCTTTTTCTAACTGATAATACCCCATGAAGAATAAAAAACAGACAATCAAAAAAACGATTGGAAAAACAATAGAGGCTTCTACAATTGTAGCAGCTCCTTTTTCTTCTTTTATCTTATTAACTACTTTCATAGAAACCTCCTCCTTTTTCTCTTTGATTTTCCATAAAAATAAAATTTTTATATTTAGTGTGCTTTATCTCCTAATCCATTTAGAGAATCATTAATCTCTCCAAATAAATTTTGAATTAATTTTATTATTTCTTCTCTAAACACCCATGCTGCTGCCACAGCTATAATGACTATTAAAATAACTGCAACAATATCTGCTGCTCCTTTTTCTTCTTTCCAAAAATCTTTCATTTTCATCTGTTTCATTTTTAAATAAGCTAATAATTTCATTTTCTTTTCCTCCCTTTTTAAAACATATTTGAAAACAACGGAACAATAATAATGATTAAAATTCCCATAAATATAAGTCCCGTTGGAATCAATAATTTCGAATCAGCAGCAGCACCCTTTTGGATTGTAATCTGCTTCTTCTCATTCCAGCTTTCATTAGCCAATTCTTTTAAAGACTGAGCTAATTCCTGACTTCCTTTTTCCAAATTTTGTTCTACGACTGAAATAAATTTTCTCACTTCTTTAACATTACATCTTCTTGCAAAATTCGCTAAAGCCTCTTTGTCAGATAAGCCATTTTCCATTTCTATTTCTGCTTCTCTCATTTCTTGATATAACAATTTATCATTAGAGTGTGCTATTATAGACCACGCCTCCTTTAAAATAATACCCGTATTAATCAACAATGCCATCTTCGATAAAACAGTCGGTAAATCTCTAACAAGCACATCATGTCTTTCATCTAATAGTTCTACAATAGAATATTCTAAGTAATATGCCAAAAGTCCAGCTCCAATGATTCCAAAAACTACAAATTCAAAGGTATCTGCAATTAATGCAAACATAAATACAATAGGTAATAATGTCAAAACGTATGAAATTTGACCAGCTAAATTTGTATATAAGTAAAAATCTGCTGCCTCTTCACCTTTCACTTCTACTAAGCGATCATATTTCTTTTTAAAAAATTCCATATTCATATCAATATTTAATTTTTCAATTGCACAATATCCAATTTGAAATATATCTGGTAAAAAATATTCTTCTTTATCAATACTTTCAATTTGTTCATCATATAGACCATTTGAACTTTTCATTAAATACAACCAAAGCAATGAGAACAATACTCCAAATACTAAACAAACTATCTTTAACCCTAGACTCATATCATCACCTACATTTCTATTTTTGTCATTTTTTGACCTAAACGATATGCAAATGCAAAAACTATAAGAGCTATAATTTTAACTGTTATTGTTGTTATATTTAATTCCATAATTTCTGAAAACCCCATCATTTGCATTAAACCAATAATTACAAAAGGCATAAATATAATAATATTTAATTGATTTTTACTCGATGCGATAATTGTTTGAATTTCTAATTCAATATCTATTTTTTGTGAAATGATATCTTTGCAATCTTGTACAATTTGTTTCAAATTACCTCCAATTCGTACACATGTACAAAATGTATTGGAAAAATCTTGAATATCTTCAATATGACTACGTCTAGCAAAATTGTCTAATAATTCCTCTATTGTAATATTGTTATAAAGACCAACAACAATAGTATTGATTTCTTGAGTAATATATGCATTTTCACCATATTGTTTTTTCATATCTTCTAAAGCATTTGTAAATGAATCTGTTACATTATTTCCAGCAGACAATGAATTGCTTAATGAATCTAATAAATCTCTAAATTCCATAGTTAATTTCTTTGTACGTTTTGTTAATAAATAATTATGATAGATTTCTATTGCTTTTATTCCAGCAATAACTGCAACGACTAAACTAACAAACCATATTCCAAAAAAGATTTGTATAGCTAAAAAACCAACAATAAATCCTAATATAAATCCAATAATTTTATCTTTTAAAGTAAGTGGTAAATATCCATAATCTATAGCATCATTAATAATACCTTCTATAATTTCTATTTGTTCTTTTTCTTTCTTAAACATTTTATTTTCCCCTTAAATATTTGTATCATAGCCTGCTAATTCTAATTTATGTGTATTTATAAAAGGATTTTCAGTTCTCTTTAAACTTCCTGATACTTTTTCTAAAGTAGAATTTTCATCTTCTTCAAATTTATAAATAGGATTTAATTTAATCTCACCATTTTCATAGCCTAACACTTCGCATATTTCCATCGTTTTTCTAGAATGATCTCTTAAACGTGAAAGATGGATAATAATATCTAATGAGGATGCAATTTGTTGTCTAACTGCATCTAATGGTAATCCTTCTGATCCAGTTAAAACCATTGTTTCCAATCGACTTAAAATATCTCTAGATGAATTAGCATGTCCTGTTGACAACGATCCATCATGCCCAGTATTCATAGCTTGAAGCATATCTAAAGCTTCAGGTCCACGCACTTCACCTACAATAATTCTTTCTGGCCTCATACGTAATGATGCTTTAATTAAATCTCTAATTGTCACAGCACCTACTCCAGATGTATTTGCATTTCTAGTTTCAAGGCTAACCAAGTTACTGATTCCTGTAATCTGTAATTCAGCAGAATCTTCTATTGTAATAATACGTTCATCTTTAGGAATATATTGAGAAAGAGCATTAAGAAAAGTTGTCTTTCCAGAACCTGTTCCACCAGAAACAAAGATATTATATTTGGCTTTAACAAGTCGTTGTAATTTTTCTGCAATCTCTTCATTTATAGAACCAAATTTAATAAGTTGTTCCATTGTCATAGGTGTTTTTGAAAACTTTCTAATTGTGACAATAGGACCACATAATGAAATAGGTGGCAATACAACATTGACACGTGATCCATCTGGTAATCTTGTATCGACAATCGGAGATGCCTGATTAACTTCACGACCTGCCATACCTACAATTCTTTGAATAATATCTTCTAAACGTCTTTCACTTTCAAATTTTTCATTCAATTTTATTAATTTCCCAGATTTTTCTATAAAAATATTATCCGCACCATTAATCATAACTTCTGTTATGTTATCATCATTCATAATTGAATCTAACAATCCTAATCCACGTATAGAACTATACACACGCGAAATAATTTGAACTTGTTCTTCAATAGATAAATAATTCCCTTTTGTTTCATTTATTAGAATAGTTCCAATTTCATCTTGTAAATCATCATCTGAAAAATCACTTAAAGTATAATTTTTCAGTAACATTGTTTTAATTTTAGCAATAAGCTCATCTCTTTTTTCTTCATCCATATTATTCACCTATATATTCTGTAATATTTTTTGAGATACTATTTCTTCAATAATAATCTTGTCTTCTTGTGTTTTATATTTATGAACAGTTGCTAAAATAGGAATATCCTGATTATCAATAGTATTATTAAAAGTAGAACTCATTTTATTATAAACAATACCTACTTTATCACATATTTGTACATTCTCTCTTTGATCCAATAGCGCCAAAGAATTCATTAATTTTAAAAATTTATGATTTGTTATTTTTCTTCCATCAACAACAAATCTTATTTGATCACTTAATTCAAACATTAATCTTTCTTCTGGTGTAAATGATATATTTTTGTCAATAATAATGTAGTCAAAATCCATATCTTTTAAAGCATCAAATAAGCAACGAATATCTTCCATATTGAATATTTCCAATTTATCTAGGAGTATTTTAGAAGGCGAACAATAATACACTCCTGTAACATCTTTTTGAAAAATATTTTGTAATTTAGATACAACTTTATTATTTTTCTTCTTTAATTCAAATACTAAATTACTAAATGTTGGTTGTTCAACATTTTTAAAGTACATATCTGTTGTATCAAAATATTCTAAATTTAAATACATTACTTTATAACCAATTTTTGCTTTAGATATAGCTTCACTGATTGCAATGGTGGAAGTTCCTGTTCCACCACAAAAAGATGTATACATTATTAATGTTGTTTTTTGGGAAAATGATTTATTAACAACATCAACAACTCCAGATACATCTTCATACATTTTTTTCATACAATTATATATTTCTTCTATTTTTTGGTATTTATTAACAGCATAAAAACCATCTATACTTTCTACATTTGGTGATTCACAAAAATATGCTTTACTAAACTTATATTCTAGTTCTAATTCATTAAAATCCAAAAGTTGCTTATTAACAATCAAAACATCAACTTTATCATTTTTTATTGTTTCTAAAAGCATTTCTTTATCAGTAAAAATATACAATTCAATTTTCCCTTTGTATTTCATATTTAAAGCTCTTGAAATTTTAGATAGATAGTTAAAATCATTATCTAACATTGCTACTCTGATATTCATATTAATCCCTTTCCCCAACTATTTAACAACGATATCTTGTTTTTATTTTACACATATTAGGACTTATTGTCAATATTTAGGACATATAGTCACTTTATATTTCAAAGTAATATTTGTATTATATTTTAAGGTGATGATGTTATGGATTATAAAAAACTAGGACAAAATATTAGAAAAGAAAGATTAAAACAAGGATTAACAATAGAAGATCTTGCATTTAAAGCTGGTATTTCACCTAATTATCTTGGAAAAATTGAGCGTGCTCAAACAAAACTAAGCCTTGATACATTAATAAAAATATCAAATGCACTTAATCTTACAGCAGATCCACTTTTAAAACACGAATTTGATTTTTTTCCTAATGCATCTGCCATTAATTTAGATAAAAAATTAAAATCTATATGCTCACTTGATAAGGGTTATGCTGAATTACTTGAACTCATTTTAGATTATATGTCTCATAATTCAAAAGAATAAAACTAATCAATTGAATTTCTATGTTCATATCTATCACCACAGATATACATAACTTTTAACAATATAAGCCTTTAACAAGTTGGTTTACCACATACTATGCTAAATAAACAATAATCTAAAAAACCATAAATAATCAAAAAGACATTTATGGTTTTTTATATATATGATTTCATTTTTTAAATATCGTTGATTTAACAAAAAAAGATACTGACCCTTTGTCAATACCTTTTTGCAAACTCAGTATAATCATCTAACTGTTATATAATATTTAAATGTAAAACTAAGAAACATGATCTCTTATTTGTTTATCTAAATCAATATTAGGTAATGTAAATCCTCTACCTTTAACACTATGTATTTCACTACCAATAATAAATGCAGTTGGATCAATTTCCATAACCAAATCATTAATAACAGGATATTCTCTGTTATTGACAACACATAATACTGCTTTTTGCTGATCATGGAAATATCCTGTTGTGACATTCACAAAAGTACAACCACGATCTATTTCTTTAAAGATAGCTTCAGCAATTTCTTCATGATGAGCAGAAATCACAAGTACCTGAAGATTTCTTTCTCCAAAGATTGTCACTTTATCTAATACAATAGCTGTGATAAAGACTGTGATAATTCCATATAAAATACCTTCAAAGCTCGTAAAGAATGATTGTCCCAGTAAAACAACAACATCAAATAAATAAACACAGACTCCAAGTGAAATATGAAGCTTTTTATTCATAATGATAGGTGGTATATCCATTCCTCCTGTACTATATCCTACTCTAAATACAATACCACATCCCAGTCCAGTAAATAATCCAGCATAGATGGCTGATAATAACATATCTGAAGTTAAATGCTGAAGTTGTGGAATGGCTTCAAACATTGCTAAAAAGAAGGGAAAAATCAAAGAACTCAATATTGTTCCAGCAGCAAACTTCTTACCCAAAACAATAAATCCAAGCAATAACATCACCATATTAATGACAAATACAACAGTTGCATAATTGACTGGAATAAATTCACAAATAATCAAAGCAATCCCTGTTGCTCCTGCAACAATTAAGTTAGATGGAACAGCAAATACAGCGACACCAAAAGCCAGAATTAAATTGCCTAATAACACAAGCAATGTATCACGTACAAGATGTTTTGCCTGATGCATTAGTCATCCTCCTTTACCATTGATTTTAAATAGGCATAAATGCATTCATCCAAATCCCCATCTAAAATAGCTTTAGGATTATTAGATTCATAACCACTACGATTATCTTTGATCATAGAATATGGATGTAAAACATAAGAACGAATCTGACTTCCCCACTCGATAGCCTTTTGTTCCCCTTTAATTTCATTAAGCTCAGAAGCCTGTTTTTCTAACATGAGCTGATATAATTTAGATTTCAACATAATCATAGCTTGTTCACGGTTTTGAATCTGTGAACGCTGTGATTGACAAGTTACCACAATGTTTGTTGGTAAGTGCGTAATACGAATTGCTGAATCTGTTTTATTAATGTGCTGACCTCCAGCTCCCGAAGCACGATAAGTATCAATACGGATATCATGAGGATCAATCTCAATTTCAATATCATTGTCAAATTCTGGCATGACATCCACAGAAGCAAATGATGTATGACGACGTTTTGACGCATCAAATGGCGAAATACGTACCAGACGATGAACACCTTTTTCAGCTTTTAGATGTCCATAGGCATTATATCCCACAATACGCAAACTGACTGACTTCAATCCTGCTTCTTCTCCATCCAAATAATCAAGGACTTCAATTTTCCAACCTTTTTTATCAGCATATCTTTGATACATACGCATCAACATGGATGCCCAATCCTGTGATTCAGTTCCTCCAGCACCTGGATGAATTTCCAATAATGCGTTATGATGATCATATTCACCTGAAAATAAAAGCGTTTTTTCAAAATCATCCATTTCTTTTTCAAATGTTAAATAATCTTCATCCAAAACAGCTTTAAAGTCTTCATCATCACTCTCTTTGACATATTGATAAGTTTCTTCTAATTCATCTAAAGCTGTTATTAAATGATCATATGTATCAGCTTTCTTTTTCATTTCATTTAATTGATCATATATTTTTCTAGCATGGTCTTGATCATTCCAGAAGTTTTCATCCATTGTTTGAACTGTTAAACCTTCAATTTCTCTTTTTAAGCCATCAATATCAATCGAAATAAAAAGTTCATTGAGTAAAGAACGGGCTTTTTCAAGCCCATTCTTCATTTCATATAATTCCATTAATCTGCTTTAAACTCCAATTCTATCTGAACAGCTGGAATTTGTTTTTCCTGATCACTACCAGGTGCAATACCCATATGAACAATATTTCGTGTAATATCTTGAGAAATTGATTTTGTCATTTCTTCAAACATGTAGAAGGCTTCTTCAGTATATTCTTGAAGTGGATCTCTTTGGGCATAAGCACGCAAATAAATACCATTTCTTAATTTTTGCATAGCATCAATATGATTAATCCATGTATGATCAATAACCCCTAATAAAACTCTTCTTTCATAATCCAATTTCACTTCTGCTGGTAAATCTTTATTAAATCTATTTTGATATTGTAAATAAATCACTTCAGATAAACTTGTTGATAATTTCTTTGCATCATGTTGTACTGCTTCTTTATTTTTAGCTGTTAACGTAGCTAATAACATATAGTTTTTAGAAATATAGTTTAATGCTCCATCAACATCCACATTATCTTTTTTACCATCATGTTTTGTAAATTGACGTACTGTATTTTCTACAGCCTGATCAAACATACCTCTTACAATAGGTCCTAAATCTGTTTGTGACATAATATCATCACGTTCTTTATACATAATTTCACGTTGTTGACGCATCACATCATCATATTGTAATAATTGTTTACGAATATCAAAGTTCTGACCTTCAACACGTTTTTGTGCATTTTCAATAGATTTTGTGACCATTTTACTTTCAATCGCTTCATCTTCTAAGAAAGATCCCATTCTATCTTTCATCTTTTCATTTGCGAATCTTTGCATCAATTCATCTTCAAATGATACAAAGAACAATGAACATCCAGGATCTCCCTGACGACCAGAACGACCTCTTAACTGGTTATCAATACGTCTAGACTCATGTCTTTCACTTCCAATAACCATTAATCCTCCAATTTCAGGAACACCTTCACCAAGTTTAATGTCAGTTCCACGACCAGCCATGTTCGTTGCGATAGTTACAGCTCCCATAACTCCAGCTTTTTCAATAATCAAAGCTTCTTTCGCATGGTTTTTCGCATTTAAGACGTTATGTTTAATACCACGTTTATTTAACATTTTACTTAATAATTCTGATGTTTCTACTGAAACTGTCCCTAATAAGATAGGTTGTCCATAACTATGTCTTTTTTCAACTTCGTCACAAATCGCTTTATATTTAGCAGCCTGTTTAGCGAAAACCAAATCTGGTTTATCATCTCTAATAACTGGTTTATTTGTTGGAATTTCTACAACACGCATATTGTAGATTGTTCTGAATTCTTCTTCTTCTGTTTTTGCAGTTCCTGTCATCCCCGCTAATTTATTGAATAAACGGAAGAAATTTTGGTAAGTAATTGTCGCTAATGTCACTGTTTCCTCTTTAATCGGAACTCCTTCTTTAGCTTCAAGTGCCTGATGTAACCCATCACTATATGCACGACCTGGCATCACACGACCAGTAAACTGATCAATAATCATAATGCTGGCATTTCTGATATCATGGCTTCCATCTTCAGTTGCAATCATATATTCTACATTCAAACTCATTGTATAGTTAGCTTTTAATGCCTGATTGATATGATGTACCAAAGCTGTATGCTCAGGATCATATAAATTTTTAATCTTAAAAGCTTTTTCTGCTTTAGAAATACCTTCAGCAGTTAAAGCAACAGTTTTACTTTCAATATCAACTTCATAATCTTTATCTTCACGTAAAGATTTGACAAACTTATCAGCTTGAATATATAAAGCTGCGGTATTTTTCTTACCACCAGAAATAATCAATGGTGTTCTTGATTCATCAATTAAGATAGAGTCAACTTCATCAACCAATGCAAAATTCAATGGTCTTAAAACCTTATCTTCTAATCTTGTCACCATATTATCTCTTAGATAGTCAAATCCAAGTTCAGCATTTGTTGTATACGTAATATCACAAGCATGTTGTGCACGTTTTTCTTCTTTAGATAACTCTCTTTTATTTAACCCAACAGTTAAACCTAAAAATTCATACACTTTTCCATTGTCTGTTTTATCACGTTCAGCTAAATAATCATTAACTGTCACAACATGAACACCTTGTCCAGTTAAAGCATTTAAATAAACTGGGAAAATAGATGTTAATGTTTTTCCTTCTCCAGTTTTCATTTCTGCAATATCACCATTATGAAGTGAAATAGCTCCCATAAGCTGAACTTTAAATGCTTTTAATCCTAAACGTCTAAACGCAGCTTCACGAACAGTCGCAAAAGCCTCAATTAATAAATCATCTAAAGTTTCACCATTTTGTAGACGTTCTTTAAAAAGATCAGTCTGATGAGCTAATTCTTCATCACTCATTGCCTGATAACGAGGCTCTAAGTCCATAATTTGTAGTGCCTGCTTTTCTAACTTCTTTAATATTTTATTATCTTGTGAAAAAGCCTTTTTGATAGAACCTAAAAAACCTTTCTTTTCCTTTTGTGGTGTTGTATTAAATTCAATCGGTTGTGATGGTTTTTTCACTACATCATCAAATGTTTCTACAATAACATCTTCACCTAAATCATCGTTTAAATCCACGATTTCGGCATTAGGATTCAATCCAAGTTCTTCTAATTCTTTGGCTTCTTTCTTTTTTAATTGCTTTCTAATTTCTTGTTTTTTACTTGCCATGAATAAATCTCCTTTCATGCATACTGAAACATTTCACATTATAGCATATAATCTTAAGAAAACAAAGTAAATATCATGTAAAATTCATGAACAAAAACAAAAAGAGATATGCTTTCTACATATCTCAATTTCATCAAATTTTCACAACATGTCTGGCTTGCAAACCACGTTCTGTTGAATAAAGCTCAAACTCTACCAGTTCACCTTCATTTAAAGATTTATATCCATCTTGTATAATTTGACTATAATGAACAAAAACATCTTTTCCTTCACCACGATCAATGAACCCAAATCCTTTTTCAGCGTTAAACCATTTTACTTTACCTTGCATATTCACAACTCCTTTACTTCATGGTTGTGTCTATTATAAATGATTGATTTTAAAAAAGAACGCAGATCCTGTCGATGAATTTTATTTTTCTTTCTATCAAAGTTTATCTTTTTTATAGTCATTTCCCTGGAAATTATATTTTTTTAGCGAATAAAGTTTGTATGAACTGTTTCTTCTTTTTTTGGCAATCCTAGCTGCTTTTTACCTAACTGAATACTTTTGATAAGAAAAGCCATATTCTTACCTAAAGTACGCATCGTTTGTAATCCTTCCAAATCCTGTTGGACTTCTTCAGGTGTATTGCCGTGCACCATATTCCAATATTGACTAGAAACAATTGGCATTTGAGAAATTGTAAAGTATTTATTCAATTCATCAAAAGTAGCTGTTGTTCCAGCACGTCTGGCACTGACAACGGCCGCTCCAACTTTCATTGTTTTATCTGCCAAAGTACTATAGAATAAACGATCTAGAAAAGAAATCAGAGTTCCATTAGCACTGGCATAATACACAGGACTGCCAATGACAATACCATCACTTTCAGCAAATTTCTTTGCGACTACATTGACTTCATCATCAAAAACACATTGTCCATTTGTTTTGCATTGACGACAACCAATACAACCACGAATATCTTTTTGACCAACTTGAATGATCTCTGTTTCAATACCTTCCTGTTCTAATGTTTTTGCAACCTCATTCAATGCCGTATAAGTACAACCTCTTGGACGAGGACTACCATTAATTAAAAGAACTTTCATTGTTTTCATCTCCTATTCTTCGAGCTCCCTTAAACACTCTATTCATATAAACCTGAATATGAATATGTTATACAATTTCGTATAAAATCTATTTCAATTATATTGTATATCCTTTATTAAATTGATGGTATCAAATTAAAGTTATAAAATCAAGAATGCTAATATTATATTCTAAAAATCAATTACTATATATCAATTCTTAATAAAGTATCCACCTGTTTTCTTTGAACCTTTATATTCAATATAATCACGTATTTTTCTTTTAATAGAATTTCTTATTTGATTTTCACTCACTTGAATATCATCACTAGATAAATTTTGTGAAATACCTAAAACTTTAATTCCTGGGTTATTATAAATAATTTTTAATATTTGTAAATCTAATTCATTTATTTGGTCATTTATTTGGTCATTTATTTGGTCATTTATTTGGTCATTTATTTGGTCATTATTTGAATAATTTAAATTAGGTAAAATAACATAGAAAAAATTCTCCGTAGCCTCAAACACTGGTTGTCTTTCTTCATTTTTATAAGCATCAAAAGTTCTTGGTATTCCTGTCCCAAAATTTTCAATCAATCCAAGTTTATCAAAAATATTAACTAATTTATGATTACGATAAGTTTGTGTTCCTTTCATAATTTCATCCATAGAAGCATTAAATATTCCTCCAGGGCTTGTAATTTTACATCTATCTTCAAAAAATTCTATCTTTATATTTGATCTAATAAAATAGTCAGCATGTACAAAAGCATTTAAAATCATCTCTCTTAATGATGCTCCTGGATAAGAAACAATTTCTTTTCTCTTAAAGCTTTTAATATCAATTTTTGCTGAAACATCATTAAGTCTATCAGCCTGTTCCTTTACATGATGAAATAAATCAATGAGTGAACCTGTAAACTGTTTCTTCAACTTAAAATTTCTATCTTTGTCATATTCAGCAACTTTTACTGTAACATCAGATTGATCAGATAAGATATAGCCTAAATTAGTGAATTTATTTTGTGAATTTTTAATTCCTAAAGAAACCATATTTCTTTCAGTTAATTCCATTCCATTTTGAGTAAATGCTCTTGTTAAGGCATTAAAAGATAAATTTTGTTCTTCTGAAATATCATTTTCGTAAATATAGTTTTTAGAAGACATGATCATTCTAAGTATTTCATCTTCATTTGCTTTTCTAATACTTTGACCTACTCTTTTATAAACTCCTGCAGGTTTTGGACCTTTCTCTCTTAAATAATAAGGCTTATCTTTTCCTTCGTTAACTTCAATAACCAATACACCATCATCATTAAAATAATGTTTAATTAAATGTGACGGTAGTGGATATATCGTATCTTGTAACCAATTTGCTACTTTGGTATCAATAAAATCCCGATTTTCTTCTTGAAACGGTTTATAAATGTTTCCATCATTTTCCACACCTACTAGAATAGTTCCATTCATTGTGTTCAAAAACGCTACAATTTCTTTCTTTACTGCATCTGTAAGTTCTCTTTTGAGTTCGATATTATCCTTTTCCTGATACATTATCATTTTCCTTTCATAATTTTATTAGTCATTATTTATAAATCCATTTTATCATATAAATCAATATAGTATAAAAACAGTCAAAATCAACTATCTACATATGAAAAAATAACCTATTAAAGTCTCTCATTTTATCTATTACCATTATGACTCTATTATAATACTTTTTCCTCATATAGAAAATGATGAAAATGTACACTTCTTTATAAGAAATGTACATTTATATTGTTTGAAAGCTTTTTGTTGATAAGACTAATAATTCGATGCATTGAGGATGGCCTGTCTTAATGAGAGATAGACAAGCTGTTAATGTTGATGATGATGTAATCACATCATCAAAAATTAAAACTTTTTTCCCTTGAAGTTCTTCTGGATGATGAATACCTATTTTATGAACAACATTTTTTCTCTCTTCAAATGATAAGCCACTTTGTTTATATGCTTCTTTTTTATACAATCCTGTAAACACATGTTGTGAAAATGTATGGGCTATGGTTTCCATTGGAGCAAAACCACGTTTTTCATTTTCGACTGATGAACTCGGGGCTACTGCTATCAAATATTCATCATATTGTGTTTTGAACTTGGATAAATACGTACAAAGAAACGCATCTTTGAGGGCATAATCATAGAGTCCTTTATACTGATAGAGAAGTGTTCTAAAAAATTCATTGTATTCATAAAGAATCCTTAAAGGATAGTGATGAAAAGTTGTCTGGATATCAAGAACATGAAATTGTGATAAGCAGTTTTGACAAAGCGATAATGGGCAAAGAAGATGAGCCAAAGATATTTGTTTCAGGAGTGGCGCATGACAAATCAGACACTCATCTGATTGAGATTTTTGATTGTATGAATGCATTGTCTAATAGAGGAGGTATGTTCATTTGATAATATGTAAACATGACCTTGAGGATGAGAAATTTTACGCCCCACGCGTCCTGCTATTTGAATCAGTGTTCTTCGATCAAATAAATCATGTTCACCATGATAAACAATAACCTGTACATCTTCTATTGTGATTCCACGTTCTAATAATGTTGTAGAAACAATCACATCAATATCGCCATTTTTTAAAGCCATCAGATTATCTTGATTATGTTTGTGTGTAGATGATACACCACGAACTCTTAAATGTGTATAAGATTGTAATTGACTAGCCAGTTTATCCACATCTTGAACGAGTGGTACAAAAACAATGACTTTCTTTTTCCATTTCTTAAGCAAAAATGAAATCAATAACACTTGTAAACAATGAGGACAAATGATCAGTTGAGGTACTGGAAGATCATAGCCATGGTATCTTCTATTCATAATTAGTAATTCTTCACCATCAATATCCTCTTTCACAAATGTAGCACTTAACTTAACGTAATTCCCTATACAACAACGCATAAAAATTTGTTGTAAGACAGGATTGCCATAAAATGGAAAGGCATCCACTTCATCAGCTATCATCAAATGAAATCCACTTTTTTCAAAACGATAAAGCTGGTGCATAGTACATACTATCAATTGTGCATTGATATTTTCAATATGTCCACCATAAACCAGACCAATATCTATTTGATGAAAAGCTTCTTTTATTCTTTGATAAAGCTCTTTAACCAATTCTTTACGTGGAATACAGAAACATACACGATCACCTCTTTGCAAGGCATATTGTATTAATTCAAAAACAATTTCGGTCTTGCCAGATCCACAAACTGCCAAGACTAAGGAATGATAATGATTTTGATAATTGTAAACCAATTGTCTAGATATATCCTGTTGGGATTTTGACAATTCAAAATCAAGAGAATATCTTACTTTTTGTGGAGGAAAACGTGTATGATCTTGAGTATATGGCTCATCTACCCAAACACGATGAAAAGCTATACATTGTCGGCAATAATACTTACCATGAAGCTTATATAAACGTTTGACATTTTGATTATGGCATCTTGGACATTCCACTTTTCATCACCCACCTGTATCATAGCATAGATCTATCATTGAAAATCTCAAGTTTGTCTTCTTTTTTTCTCTGATTTGTTTCATATTTTTTAAATCCATTCATACATTGTATGGGGTGAAATCTATGTGTGGTATTATAACAATCTGTAATTATTCAAAACATTTATTTGATTATGATGAGAAAATCATGACAATGACAAAGTTACTGCAAAAACGTGGTCCTGATCATATCGGCTATATGATGACACCACATTGTTTAATGGGACATACACGTTTAGCAATCATTGATTTAAAGAATGGCAATCAGCCTATTCTCTATACCCATCATGAGAAAACATATCGTATGACTTATAATGGTGAAATCTATAATATGACTCAAATCAAGAATCATCTGATTGAACTAGGTTATACGTTTCATACAATGAGTGACAGTGAAGTTGTTTTAGCTGCATATATTGAATATCAGGAACACTGTCTGGACTTATTTGAAGGTATTTTTGCGTTTGTCATTGATGATGGACAAAAGCTTTTTGCGGCCAGAGATCCACTAGGTGTCAAACCACTTTACTATACCTTACAAAAAGATACACTTGTCATTGCCAGTGAAATCAAAAGTCTTTTAAGCTATATTGGAAAAGCTGTCGTGGATGAAAATGGGGTGAAAGAATTATTAGGACTGGGACCAAGCTTAACACCAGGATTAACACTTTATAAAGATATATATGCTTTACGACCTGGCTACTACTTATATTTCCAAAAAACACTGCATATTCAATGTTATTGGAAACTTCATGATGAATCACATGATGAAAATTTAACTGAAACTATCCAACACGTTCGTCATCTTGTCATTCAAAGCATCCAGCATCAATTATTAAGTGATGTTCCATTATCAACCATGTTATCTGGTGGGCTGGATTCTAGTATTATTACAGCCATCACTTCGCAATATGTACGTCCACTTTCGACTTACAGCGTGACTTATGAAGACCAGGATAAATATTTCCATGCCTATGATTATCAGACAACAATGGATGATAGTTATATTCAACAGATGGTATCACGTTATGCAACACATCATCATTCTATTGTTTTAAAACAAACTGATTTAATAGAGGCTTTAAGGGAAGCACTCATTGCCAGAGATATGCCAGGTATGGCGGATATTGATGCAAGCTTTTTACTGTTTTCTAAAGCTATTTCAAAAGAACATAAAGTCACATTATCAGGTGAATGTGCTGATGAAATCTTTGGAGGATATCCATGGTTTTATAAAGAAGAACTCTACAACCAGCCTTATTTTCCTTGGATGCGTGATTTAGGTCAGAGATTAAGTATGTTTAATGAAAAAGTTCAAAAATTAAATCTTAAAGACTATATTATTCAACGTTATCAGGAATCTTTACAGGAAATTCATACTGACAATCGTAAAAAACAGCTTATCTATCTCAATACACAATGGTTTATGCAAACACTTTTAACACGTGCTGACAGTCAAACCATGCGTGCTTCATTAGAAGTCCGTGTTCCATTTGCTTCGACTCAAATTTTACAGTATCTCTATAATATGCCTGAAGCCTATATGTTTGATCAAGGTGAAGAAAAAGGTATTCTTCGTCAGGCATTTGCTGATTTTTTACCAGATGATATTGTGCATCGAAAGAAAAACCCATATCCTAAAACTTATTCTCCACTATATGAAAAACTAATTGAAGACAAATTAAAAGAATCCCTTAAGGATCCTTCTAATCTCTTATTTCAATTCTTTGATATTCCAAAACTGGAAAACTTCATTCAATCACATGGCCAAAGCTTCACTGCACCATGGTTTGGTCAACTCATGATGGGTCCACAACTTATGGCTTATTTCTATCAAATTTATTTATGGGGAAAAATTTATCATATTCAACTTGAATTTTAAGCAGGGTATCCTGCTTTTTCAATATCTTCATAATAATAAGAATATGGATGTTCTTTGAGATATTCATCAATTGCTTTTCGACCTTTATCAGGATAATTGGTAATCAGTCCACTTACTCCCATATCTAAATACTGTTTCATTTTCTTACCATTATCTACCGTCCATATATAAATAGGAATCATTTGAGATGTTGCCTTTTGGATTAGAGATGTACTCGCACGATTCTCTTCAATCGCTAAAAAATCTATATCCATATCCCAAATACTATTATCTATATCACCAATACTTCCATAAATACAATAACCAACCCACCACTTTGGATACAAATGCTGTAAATAAGCAACACTTTGGTAATGCAGTGACATAAAGATAGCTTGTGATTCAAAATGATATTTTTGTATAATTTTGACAACTTCATCTACCATTTTTCGATAATTGTCATTGGTTGGCTTGAATTCAATCAGTAATTTGACATCTAATTGTTGTTCCTGCATTTTTTGAATCAGATGTTCTAAAGTGATAGGACTAGCCGTTAATCCCTGGTCATGTAAAGATAGATTTTCAAATTCCTGAGCCGATAATTTTGAAACGGGTGAAGAAGAGTCAGATAATCGAGACATCGTTGTATCATGATAAACAACAGGAATTTGATCTTGTGAAAGCTGAATATCAATTTCCGCAAAATCACTGCTACACTGATTGGCATTTTCAACAGCTTCAAAAGTATTTTCTATGACATATCCTGAACCTCTATGCCCGATCACATAAGGCTTATGTAATCTTGAATCTTGATGCAAATAAACGAAGCTTCCAACAATCACACAGACAATACAAACCAAACGTATCGTTTTTTTATAAGTCTGAATCCATTGAATTTGAAAAACACGCTGTTTTATTTTTTCAATCAATGATGTGAAATGATTTTGAATATTAGCTAATGTCTGTTGTAAACGGGTTGTATCCATCTGAACATCCTGAATTGTCATAAAATGCGTTTCATATTGACAAAATAGAGATGCCAGAAATCTTAAAAAGAATATCATTGCAATCACGGATAATAAAAAGACAATTATATATTGAATCACACTATAACGAAATGAAGCAAAATGAACAAAATATTTAATCAAATAAATATTAAAATCTCGATTATGTAACAATGGATAAGGCAAAAGACTCATCATTATATTTTCTATGACTACCCATACAACAATCCATAATAAAATCTGTATTTTTTGATGAAAAGTTATTTGTTTAATCATCTGATAGCTTTTCTTAACCGCTGTGATCAATGAATCATGTTCAATAACCAAATAAAATGGTACAAAAATCATAACTATGAACAGTCCATAATAAAGCATATATATAAAAAAGATCAGTATTTGTCCTAGCCCTGTTAACTGTAATTCTTTAAAGATAAAAGGAGGTATATTCCATCTAGGAATATAGTTATTCAAATACCCAACATGAACTAATGGTAATAATAAAATAAGGTATAAACCACTCAGTATAAACGTTGGTTTATGTATATTTTTTAAATCTTGAAAGCTTTTTAAAACAATATCTTTTAAATGATAAGATTGCTTTCGATATTCTAATATAACAATTTGTATCACAACATAAAAATTATAATAAACAAGAAGCATCATTGCTAATAATAGTACCAGTAAAATGATGATTCCAGGAATAGATAAAAAAACACCAATCATATTTTGGTTAAAAGCAATACTGACTGAAACTTGACTCAAATATTCTTTTAAAATAAATCTTAATAAAGGACTAAAGAAAAAGAGAATCATGAGTTTATAGAAGATTGAAAACTGTAAAACATTTTTTATTAAAGCATTATATTTTTTATCTTTAAGCACCATAACTCCCCCCTCTCTTTTTCTTTATCATACATAATCTTGTGACTTTGTCAAATCCATTTTTTGAAAATAATATCTATAAATCAAAAGGGTTGCTATCATACTCATCACAGCAATATAAAACTCTGGATTACACCAATCAAAGCTTAATGCTAAATTAAAAGAACCAGAAATGGTGAGGATATGCCATGTTAAAAACTCATAAATTTCCATCATCATAATACCTGTTAAACCAACATAGATCAGCATATAACTCGTTTCACCATAATGTGTCCATATACCAATCAATGTTAAAATCATACATGCCACTGCAATAGGATTATTTAATAAAATGAGTCCAGAAATATCCTGAACACCTCGCTGTCCACCAAACCAATCCATCAGCATTGTTGATAAACTTATGATAAAGATCACTGTCATTAATAATTTTCTTTTCATATTAACCACCCATTATCAGTATAATGTTTCACTTCTAAAATTTTCTTAAAAAATTCTTAATATTTCTTAAAAATAAAAGAACAAGATCATTCAAGACCTTGTTCCTTCTTTT
>ERZ1643246.663-NODE-663-length-42639-cov-17.785952_pt1 | contig 42639 bp, 38 predicted proteins | sample MGYA00579265_ERZ1643246 | MGnify/ENA primary metagenome ERZ1643246 (study PRJEB29033, sample SAMEA4952261) | chicken gut metagenome | biome: Broiler Chicken; feature: Gastrointestinal Tract; material: Caecum | place: Ireland | collected 2018 | study: Broiler... | reverse complement strand
CTGGACCTACCGGAGCGGCCGGTGCCACCGGACCCACTGGACCTACCGGAGCGGCCGGTGCCACCGGACCCACTGGACCTACCGGAGCGGCTGGAGCTACCGGGCCCACTGGACCTACAGGTCCTACCGGCCCGACTGGACCCAGAGGCGCCACAGGATCTACTCAGACCAGTTCGCTGTTCTCGGCATATTCAACCCCCAGCCAATCCATTTCTTCCGACGCTCCCATGCTGTTTGACAGAAATGGCGTAACCTATGGAAACGCCATTTCCCATACAGCCGGGAGTGGAACCTTCACCATCAATCAACCCGGTCTGTATCAGGCGAATTTCCACGGCGTGCTGTCTGCGGACCCTGATTCCAGTTTCCCAGTAAATATTGTCACATCTCTGCAGCAAAACGGCTCCATTGTTCCGGGCGCTTCCATTCCCCATAATTTCCAAAGCAGTACGGAGAGCGTGCCCATATCGTTTTCCATCCCGCTTTCTATTTCCAGCGTTCCCACAACGCTCCAGGTGGTCGCGCAAGGCGCGACTCAAATTCCCAGCGCAATCACCTTAAACGTCATCAGACTGGGCGACCTCTCTTCCTGACAGTACGCAGAAAGCCGGACCCCTTGAATGGGTCCGGCTTTCTAATGAGACAGGAGGCCACAATGAAAATTGTCGTCTACGCAATCTGTAAAAACGAGTCCAAATTTGTTCAACGGTGGATGGAGTCTATGTCCGAAGCGGACCAAGTGGTTGTGCTCGACACCGGCTCCACCGATGAAACCCCACAGCTGCTGCGCAGCCAGGGAGCTCTGGTAACCGTTGAGGCTATAGCGCCATGGCGTTTCGATGTCGCCCGCAACCGCTCATTGGAGCTGGTGCCAGAGGATACAGACATCTGTGTATGCACCGATCTGGATGAGGTCTTCCATCCCGGCTGGCGAAACGCGCTGGAAACAGTCTGGACTCCGGAAACTGGCCAGGCCCGTTATCGCTATACCTGGTCTTTCTGTCCGGACGGGTCGGAGGGTGTGGTCTTTTGGTGCGAGAAGATCCATCGCAGACACGGCTACCGCTGGACCCATCCGGTCCATGAGGTGCTGGAATGGATTGGCACCGGGGCACCGGGTCCCATGGTGACTGCGGCAGGAGTACAGCTGGACCATCATCCAGATCCGTCCAAATCCCGGGGGCAATACCTGCCCCTACTGGAGCTGTCTGTGCAGGAAGCCCCAGAAGATGACCGCAACGTCCACTATCTGGGTCGGGAATATCTGTTTCATCAGCGGTGGGATGACTGCATCGCCATGTTAACCCGTCACCTGTCCATGCCGTCAGCCACCTGGGCGGATGAACGGGCGGCCTCCATGCGCTACATTGCCAGGGCATACCAGCAAAAAGGGCAGCCCGATACCGCCAGAAACTGGCTTCTCCAGGCCATTGCCCAGGCTCCTTATTTGCGGGAGTCATGGCTGGAGATGGCACATCTTCTGTATGAACAGCGCAACTGGGACGGGGTACTCTACTTTACCGATGGCGCACTGGCCATTACCCATCGTCCGGACAGCTATATCTGCGAGGCAGAGCCCTGGGGCCCCCTGCCCCACGATTTGCGCTGTCAGGCTTACTATCACACCGGCCGGACTGCCCTGGCCCTGGATGAGGCCAGAAAAGCGCTGGCCCTCTCCCCTGCTGATCCCCGCCTGGCTGGAAATGTGGAACTGCTCAGCCGTCTGTGATAAACATGGCATCGCCGAAGGAGAAAAAGCGGTATTTCAGGTTTACCGCCTCCTGATAGGCGGATAAAATGTGCTCACGGCCTGCCAGAGCGGACACCAGCATGATGAGTGTGGATTCCGGCAGATGGAAATTGGTGATGAGACAGTCCAGCACCTTGAAGCGGTAACCAGGATAGATGAAAATATTGGTCCATCCCGCGCTCTCTTTCAGCGTACCGTCCTCCGCCGCCCAGGACTCAATGGTGCGGCAGGAGGTGGTACCCACACAGATCACCCGTCCCCCTTCCCGCTTGGTGCGATTGATCAGCTCGGCGGTCTCGGCGGAGATCATGCAGTATTCCGAGTGCATCTCGTGGTCCAGAATATCCGCTTCCTTCACCGGGCGAAAGGTACCCAATCCAACGTGGAGGGTCACATAGGCCAGATGCACCCCCATATCCGCCACCTGCTTCAGCAGGTCTTTGGTAAAATGAAGCCCGGCGGTAGGGGCGGCAGCGGAGCCCACCTCTTTGGAATAAACGGTCTGATAGCGCTCCGGATCCTGAAGCTCCGCCTTGATATAGGGCGGCAGCGGCATCTTGCCCAGCTGCTCCAGCTTTTCCAGAAAAATTCCCTCATAGTCAAACCGGACCAGGCGGTTGCCCCCCTCCAGCACCTCTGTGACCTCAGCGGTAAGCGCACCGTCTCCAAAGGAGACCTTGGTTCCCGGCTTCATTTTCCGGCCCGGCCTGACCAGACATTCCCAGGTCTTGTTTCCCCGGTCAATGAGCAGCAACACCTCCACCGCGCCGCCTCCCGGGAGCCGGTGGCCGATCAGTCGAGCGGGCAACACCCGCGAGTCGTTCAGCACCAGACAGTCTCCGGGCCGGAGAAGGCTGGGCAGGTCGTAAAAGTGTATGTGTTTGGTGGCGCCGGTATACTTATCCAGCACCAGCAGCCGGGAGCCGTCCCGACGCTCCAGAGGGGTTTGAGCAATGAGCTCCTCCGGCAGATAAAAGTCAAAATCCGTGGTTTTTATGGTTGGCGCACCTCGATTCCGGTGTAATAAAAATTCAGAATATCCTGATAGCTGTATCCCTGCTGAGCCATAGCATATGCGCCCCACTGACTCATGCCTACATTATGCCCCCAGCCGGAGCCAGTGATGGTAAACACACCAGCGGAGCCGCCGGAAACGGCGGAAGGATCCAGCTGGGAGACGCTCCCGTCTCCTCCAATAACGTATGCAGCTCCATCTGTCAATGGGGACGTGCTGCCGCTGCCGTCCACCGCATAGGTGCCGTTCAGAGTGGGGATCGTTCCGTTCCCATTTACAGTATAGCCGGAGGAGGAGCCTCTGCCGCCGGTAACCGTATAGTGAATGGAACGCAGGCCCAGGAAGGTCCGGCAGTCATCCCGGATCTTGCTCCAGCTCTTCCCGCTGGAGTCGGTAAATGTGATCTCAATAGCGTTGCCGGTGGGGCTGGTTTTGGTCACCTTGAAATCCACGATACCGGAATTGATATAGCCTTTGGAATTCAGCAGATCCGTGAGTTCCTGGGCGGTATAGGTCACCGTCCAGTTGTAGTTGGGGACTTTATCTGCCACAGAAGCTTCATAAGGGTCCTCCTTGCCGATCAGATAGGGCACATCGCTGCCCCAGACGTTGACCGCGCTCTCCGTGGCGCCGCCGTCGTGGGAGGAATAGACCGCGTCGATCAGCGAACCGTTGTACCACAGGTACTCTCCCCTGGTCTCGGTCACGGCCCGGCTGCTCTCGGCGGTAACGTTGTCCATGCCGCTGTATGCCTGACAGTGGGTAGTATTGCACAGATCGAAGCCCTGGCTGCTGTGTTTCTGGGCCGTATAGTTCCGGTAGGCATAGGTCCGGGCGCACACCGCCTGGGCTTTCAGAGCCTCCAGCGGCCAGGATGCGTTCATCTCCTCGACGATCACACCCTGTACATAGTCCTCCAGAGAGAGCACGTTGCTTACCGTCAGGTTTCCGCCTCCTACCCGCTGATATTGAAATCCACCGTAGTAGGTACTGCCCCGAAAAATGGTTTCAGCTTTCACGCTGTCATCCAGTCCAGGCTTGATCCCCAGGCAGAGCCCGCTGGTACTGTCAAATTGGAACAGGGTCTGATTGGTGCCGGTCTTTACCACGGAAACTCCGGCGCTGGAGGTACCGGCTATTGTCGCGCCGGTCAGCCCCAAAGCAGTCTGGGCCGCCAGAGCGGAGGCCTCGTCGGGATAAGCGCCCACCCGCACCTGATAGCTGCCGTCCACCCATGCCACAAATCCGCCGGCCCACTGAGCTGCAACGGCAGCTGCCTGTTCATAGGTGCTGTAGGCATCGGGCAGTTTCAGATGATAGCACCCCACCACAATGTCGGAGGAAATGGTATCAAAATATCCAGACCAGTTGCCGGACGTACTATAATATACATTCTGCGTCTTGACCACAGAAATGGCGGTTTCATTGGTTTGGGCCAGCTGCTGGAAAGAGCGGTTGGAATCGTAGTATCCCAACCGGTAGCCGCTGCCCACATCGTTCAGCAGATTGGCGCCCGGAAGCGCGGAGCTGCCAAAAAATAACCCCACACGGATGGTAGGGTCAATGGTCACAGACGCCGCGCTGGTCTTCTCCCCCGGAACGCCAACCAGCAAGGCAAAGGAAAGAGCCGCCGCCGCAAACTGCACAAATCTTTTCTTCATAGATCGTCTCATTTGGTGAATTTCTCATCTCGCTTTCGTTGACACTCCAGTTAAACTTGTGGTACAATTTCACAAACTACACAGCGAAACTAAACGTCACGTCATTCAGTCATATGCAGGATAGAGGTTGCGGCCATTCAAGAGTAGCGCGCGGAGGGGACCGGTCCCTATGAACCGCGGGAAAGGGAACGCCGCCGAAGGGACGCTTTTCCGGAAAAAGCGCTGCCTGGCCGCTCAGTTAAGAGCTGTTCGGCTGTCGCCGCTGCCGCGGCGGAGCGCTGTCTGCTTTTGGACGATATTGTCGGGGGCAGTCTGTCCCTGCCATTATAGTACAAAATCAGCAGTTCTGTAAACTGCTGATTTTCTTTTTATCGCTGTATCACGTATTTCCGGTCTCAGACAAGCCGGGACTGGAATAGGCTTGAAGTATCACAATGGAGGTATGAAGCATGGAAAAGTACAAAGTCGGCGTCATCGGAGCTACCGGTATGGTAGGACAGCGGTTTGTCAGTCTGTTGGAGTATCACCCCTGGTTTACCCTCACTGCAGTGGCGGCCAGCAGCCGTTCCGCTGGAAAGACTTACGCCGAAGCCATTGGAAACCGCTGGGCGTTGGAGACGCCCATGCCTGAGTGCGCAAAAAATCTGGTGGTACTCAACGCCACCGACGATATTGAGGCCATCACCGCTCAGGTGGACTTTGTCTTTTCCGCTGTTGACATGAAGAAAGAGGAGATCAAGGCGCTGGAGGAGGCCTATGCCAAGCATGAGTGCCCTGTGGTGTCCAACAACTCCGCCCACCGCTGGACCTCCGACGTGCCTATGGTGGTGCCTGAGATCAATCCGGAACATATTAAAGTAATCGAGGCCCAGCGAAAGCGACTGGGGGTGGAGCGCGGGTTCGTGGCTGTCAAGTCCAACTGCTCCCTCCAGAGCTACGTTCCCGCCCTGCACCCCCTGCGCGGTTTTGGCCTGGAGCAGGTGCTGGTATGCACCTATCAGGCCATCTCCGGTGCGGGCAAGACCTTTGATACCTGGCCGGAGATCGTGGACAACGTGGTGCCCTATATCGGAGGCGAAGAGGAGAAAAGCGAGCAGGAGCCCATGAAGCTGTGGGGTAAGGTGGAGAACGGCGTGATCGTCAACGCCGAATCCCCCGCCATTACCGCCCAGTGCCTGCGCGTGCCCGTCTCCAATGGCCATATGGCCGCCGTGTTTGTCCGGTTCCAGAACAAACCTTCCATGGACGAGATCAAAGAACTCTGGGCAAATTTCTCCGGCCGGCCTCAAGAGCTGGCTCTGCCCTCCGCTCCCAAGCAGTTCCTGCACTACTTTGAGGAGCCCGACCGCCCCCAGACCCGGCTGGACCGGATGTGCGAGGGCGGCATGGCGGTCTGCATTGGCCGTCTGCGTCCCGACACGCAGTACGACTATAAGTTCGTCTGCCTATCTCATAATACCCTTCGCGGCGCCGCGGGCGGCGCAGTCCTTCTTGCCGAACTTCTGTGCGCGGAGGGTTACATTACAAGGAGGTAACCCCTATGATGAGAGAGCCTGTTTTTACCGGAGCCTGTTCCGCTATTATAACCCCCTTTGACGAGAGCGGCGCTGTCAACTACGACCTGTTCGGCCAGATTATCGACGAGCAGATCCAGCGCGGTGTAGACGCCATCTGCGTCTGCGGTACCACCGGCGAGTGTTCCACCCTCACCATCCGAGAGCACATCGCGGTGGTGGAGTACTGCGTCAAGCACGTCAATCATCGGGTCAAGGTCATTGCCGGCGCGGGAAGCAACGATACTTCCGCCGCCGTCTATCTGTCCCAGCATGCGGAGGACTCCGGAGCGGACGCCCTGCTCCATGTAACCCCTTATTACAACAAAGCGTCCCAGACCGGCCTCATCAAGCATTATGAGTACATTGCCGACCGGACGGAGCTCCCTGTGATCCTCTACAACGTCCCGTCCCGGACCGGCGTATCCTTTACTGCTGAGACCTATCAGGTTCTCTCCCGGCATCCCCATATCAACGGAGTCAAGGAGGCCAGCGGCAACTTCTCTTTGCTGGCCCACACCAAGGCTATCTGCGGCGATGACTTCTATATCTGGTCTGGAAACGACGACCAGGTGGTACCCATGATGAGTCTGGGCGCCAAGGGGGTCATTTCCGTCGTGGCCAACATCGCGCCTGAGATTATGGTGCAGATGACCCATCTGTGCCTGGAGGACCGTTTCCAGGAGGCCGCTCAGCTTCAGCTGAAGTATATGGACTTTATTGACGCCCTCTTTCTGGAGGTCAATCCCATCCCGATCAAGGCCGCCATGAACCTGGCAGGCTATGGTGTGGGGTCGCTCCGGCTCCCGCTGTGCGATATGACCGACGGCCCTCTGGAGACGCTGCGGCAATCCATGCTGAAGCTGGGCCTGCTCAGCGCCTGAGTGCGGGAAAGGATGTTGGAATATGGTCAGGCTGATTATTTCCGGCTGTAATGGCCGGATGGGGCGGGTGGTGGAAACCATCTGTTCTGCCGACCCGGAATTTGAGATTGTTGCCGGCTTTGACCTGCTGGGCGCTGCCGGTGACCGGGATTTTCCCATCTACTCCTCCCCTTCCGAATTCCAGGAGCAGGCAGATGTGGTGGTTGATTTCTCCTCCCCTGCCGCGCTGGACGCTCTGCTGGAATTCGGCCTCCAGCGCCGGCTTCCGCTGGTGCTGGCTACCACCGGATATTCAGAGCAGCAGCTGCTGGACATTGACCGTGCTGCCGGCGCAATTCCCATTTTCCGCTCAGCCAATATGTCCCTTGGTGTAAATGTATTGCTGCAGCTGGTGCGCTCCGCCGTCCGAGCGCTGGGAGAAGGCTTTGATCTGGAAATCGTAGAGCGCCACCACAATAAAAAAGTGGATGCGCCCAGCGGTACAGCACTGATGCTGGCGGACGCGGCCGCAGAGGCCCTCCCCTATACGCCGGAATATGTTTTTGACCGCCAGGCTGTCCGAAAACCCAGAGGAAAAACGGAAATCGGCATTTCCTCTGTACGAGGCGGCGGTATTGTGGGAGATCATGAGGTTATTTTTGCTGGGCGGGACGAGGTCATTGAGCTCCGCCATACCGCTTTGAGCCGGGATGTATTTGCCTCTGGCGCGATACGGGCGGCAAAGTTTTTGGCCGGCATAACAGCCCCTGGGCTCTATGCCATGTCCGATTTGATTTCACTATAAAAAATTGGGAGAGCGCCACTGACGCTCTCCCAATTTTTATGTGGCTGGATCAATGGGTTTTCCATTTCCGTCAATTCCCTTTTTGCGCAGCCGTTTGTTCACCCAGTCCCGCATCAGGGAGTAGAGCACCGCAAATGTAGGTACACCCAGGACCATTCCAGGGAATCCAAACAGACCGCCGCAGGTCACAATGGCGATCAGCACCCAAATGGCGGACAGGCCCGTACTGTCGCCCAAAATCTTGGGACCCAGGATATTTCCGTCAAACTGCTGCAGGCCGATGACCAGAACAAAAAATCGCAGGGCGGCCCAGGGGTCCACGATGACCAGGATCATCAGGCACGGGATGGCGCCGATGATGGGGCCAAAAAATGGGATGATATTGGTTACACCCACCACCACGCTGACCAGCATGGGATAGGGAATGCGGAAGATCAGGCACAGGATAAAGCAGAGCACGCCGATAATGGCGGAATCAATCAGCTTGCCGTTGATAAAGCCTACAAAAATCCGGTTGGCCTCGCTGCATACGTCCAGCAGCCAGTCAGCACGTCGCTTGGGCAGGATGGCATACAGGATCTTTTTGATCTGAGGCACCAGCCGCCCCTTCCCTGCCAGCATATAGACAGAGGAGATGACCGCCGTGATGCCGGAAATCACACCGTTACCCACAGCAACGCCTACATCCAGGAGCTGAGGCAGGGCCTTGGATACTGTCTCGCTGATATTGCTCATCATGTCCTGATAGGATCCCAGTATTTCACTGATGCCATCGCCCTCCAGCTGAAATTGTTCCGTCAGGTTCTTTACCAGCGTATCCAGTCCGGCCAAATACGTCTGCATATTGGCAGCCAGGTCTGTAATGCTCTGCACGACCTGAGGAATAATGAGGTTCAGCAGGATCACCAATACAGCCAACGCCAACAGATACACGGTAGTAATGGCCAGCGCCCGCTTGCCTTTCCGTTTGGCATATAGCTTCTGCTCAAAAAAGCACATGGGGGTATTGAGCAGATAGGCAATGGCAAAGCCGGCAATGAAGGGAGAGAGCACCTTCATAAACATTTTGATGCGTACAGTGATCACATCAAAATGGGTGAGCCCCACATAGAACAAAATCGCAATCAGCAATACCACTAACAGGGAGATAAAATGGCCTTCCAGGATGTACCACTTCTTGTCCCGGTTTTCATCGTCCGACACGTCGTTTTCCTCCTTTTGAAGCATGTCTGATCAGAACATATTGTACCATGGCGGCAGGTCGGCTGCAACCGGACTGACGCAGAAAAAGGGGGACGCCACAAATTTTGCGGCATCCCCCTCCTGGTTATCCCACCATAGCGCGGTGAAACACCTTCTTGCCTTTTTTAATGGTAACACCCTCACCGGACAGCTGCCCGGCGGTCACAGAAGCGTTGACGTCGGTCACCTTCTCACCGTCCAGCTCCACGCCGCCCTGATCAATCAGACGCCGTGCCTCCTTCTTGGAAGGAACCAGGCCGCACTTGAGCATCAGATCCAGGATACCGATGGCTCCGTCCGTGAGATCCTCGGCCGCCAGCGTGGTGGAGGGCATATTGCTTCTGTCGCCGCCGGTGGAAAACAGAGCCTTGGCGGCGTCCTGCGCCTTCTGGGCCTCTTCCTCACCGTGGACCAGCTTGGTCAGTTCAAAGGCCAGAATTTCCTTGGCGGTGTTGAGCTGGGCACCCTCCCACTTGTCCATCTCATCAATCTGCTCCAGCGGGAGGAAGGTGAGCATACGCAGGCACTTGAGCACGTCAGCGTCCCCCACGTTGCGCCAGTACTGGTAAAAATCATAGGGACTGGTCTTGTTGGGATCCAGCCACACTGCGCCGGACTGGGTCTTGCCCATCTTTTTCCCCTCAGAATTGAGCAGCAGGGTGATGGTCATGGCGTGGGCGTCCTTGCCCAGCTTGCGGCGGATCAGCTCAGTGCCACCCAGCATGTTGGACCACTGGTCGTCGCCGCCGAACTGCATATTGCAGCCATAGTGCTGAAACAGGTAGTAAAAATCATAGGACTGCATGATCATATAGTTGAATTCCAGGAAACTGAGTCCCTTTTCCATCCGCTGCTTGTAGCACTCGGCCCGCAGCATATTGTTTACCGAGAAGCAGGCGCCCACATCCCGCAGCAGCTCAATATAGTTCAGCTTCATCAGCCAGTCGGCGTTGTTCACCATCTGAGCCTTGCCCTCGCCGAACTCAATAAAGCGCTCCATCTGCTTTTTGAAGCAGTCGCAGTTGTGCTGGATGGTCTCAGGGGTCATCATCGTGCGCATATCGGACCGGCCGGAGGGGTCACCCACCATGCCAGTGCCGCCGCCGATCACCGCGATGGGCCGGTTTCCGGCCATCTGGAGCCGCTTCATCAGGCACAGAGCCATGAAGTGGCCCACATGGAGGGAGTCGGCAGTGGGGTCAAAGCCAATGTAAAACACAGCCTTGCCCTCATTGATCATCTTGGAGATCTCCTCCTCATTGGTCACCTGGGCAATCAATCCCCGGGCCTTCAGCTCTTCATAACAAGTCATCGCTCTTCTCCTTTTCCTTGTTGAATATTTGGGTATCTCATGCAAAAACGCCCTCTGTCCATTCGGACAGAGGGCGTAAAGACGCGGTACCACCTCTGGTTCGCCGTTTTCTCACAAAAACAGCCTCAGGCCGTGCCAACACACGGCGGCGCAATAACGGGCGCACCCGACCCAGCCCTACTGGAAACCCACTTCGTTCAGGCGGCTGCTCCAAGGTGTATTTCCCGGCGTGTCCCCTCCCCCTCTCACCAAACCGGGGGCTCTCTGGGCGGGACGGGCGACGGTACTTCTCCCTGTCATCGCAGTTTCATATTGTGTTGGATTATAGTATGTCCAGGTTTGTTTGTCAAGAGGAAATGTTATACTCAACAAAATCTAGCTTTTGTGAAGTTGCTTATAGAGCTCCGCACCGTCCAGCAGCTCTCCGGCGGCATCCAGCGTGGCCTCCGTAATGTGCTCCCCGGATGTGAGCCGCGCCAACTCCTCTTTCCGGCGGCTGCGGTCCAGCCGCTCTACCTGGGTATAGGTGCGGCCAGCCCGCTCCCCTTTCTCTACCGAGAAATGAACGTCCGCCATAGCCGCCAGCTGGGGCAGATGGGTGACGCACAAGACCTGCTTGCTTCTGGCCACGTCGGCCAGCTTTTCCGCCACCTTCTGGGCCGCCCGTCCGGATACTCCGGTGTCCACCTCGTCAAAGACCATGGTACCCACCTGATCGTTCTCTGCCAGTACATTTTTCAGCGCCAGCATGATCCGGGCCAATTCGCCGCCGGAGGCGATCTTCTGGATTGGCTTCAGATCCTCGCCCACATTGGCGGACATGAGGAACTGCACCTCATCCATACCGGTTTCGTCCATACCGTACGCCCCCGCCTTGGACTGAAATTGAACCTGAAAGCGCACCTTTGGCATATCCAGCTGGGCCAGTTCACTCTGGATCCGCTTTTCCAAGGCTTTGGCACATTTCTTTCGGGCAGCACTCAGGACATTGCCCGCCTTACAAGCGGCGTCCAGGGCCTTGTCCCGCTCCTTCTCCAGCCGGGCCACTTTATCTGAAGAAAACTGGATCTCATCCAGTTCTTTTTTACAGCGCTCCAGATAGTCCAGCATCTCCTCCACTGTGCCGCCGTATTTCTTTTTCAGACGATGGAGCACATCCAACCGGTTCTCAATTTCATCCAGCTCTCCTGGCTCAAAGTCAAAGCTCTCCCGCAGATCGCGGATCTGCTCGGCCAAATCATCGGCAGCACAGCGCAGCTCCGTCAGCTTGTCCAGAAGCTCCGATGCCTGTGGGCTGAGCCGGGCGGCGGTATGGAGCGCATTCTCACCGGCGCCCAGCAGAGCGGCCGCCCCATCCCGTTCCTCGTCGCCGGACAACGCCAAGTGCGCCCCTTCCACCGACTCAATCAGTTTACCAGCGTTGCGCAGCAAATCCCGGCGGCAGGTCAGTTCCTCCTCCTCGCCCGGTTGAAGCTGGGCCCGCTCCAGCTCACTGATTTGATATTGCAGGTTGTCAATCCGTCTGGCTTTTTCCGCTTCGTTCATCTGCAGCGCAGAAATTTCCCGGGTCAGAGCGGCCAATGCTTCATAGGCGATCCGAAAGGCCATCCGCTCCTCCTCTGTTGCTCCAAATCCATCCAGGTATTCCAGATGACACTTCTCGTCCAACAGCTGCTGCCCATCATGCTGGCCGTGGATATTGAGCAGCTGCCTGCCCAGCTGCCGCAGCTGGGAGACCGTGATAAGCCGGCCATTGAGCCGACAGATATTTTTTCCGTCCGGCTGGATCTCCCGTTGAATGAGGAGATTCCCCTCCTCGTCCGGCCCGCAGCCGTTTTCCTGAAACCACGGCAAGTCCGGCAGCGCGGTAAATACCGCGTTGACCAAAGCCGACTTCGCGCCCGTCCGGATCAGGTCCCGGCTGGTTCGCTCTCCGATAATGGCCCCGATGGCATCCACCACAATGGATTTTCCGGCGCCGGTCTCACCTGTCAAGGCATTGAAGCCGCTGTCAAACTGAATATCTGCTGTCTGGATAACTGCGATATTTTCAATGTGGAGCAGAGAAAGCATAGTATCACCTGACCGTCCGGGTTCTCATGGGCTGACGCCCCTTTATTTCAGCATGGAATGGATTTCATTGCAGAATTCGGCGGCATCCTCGTTGGTCCGCATAATCAGAATTGCGGTGTCGTCCCCAGCCAAACTGCCCACCAGATTGGCGATGTCCATGCCGTCAATTGCGGCGCAGGCCGCTGAGGCCAGACCGGGCATAGTCTTAAGCACTACAATATTTTGCGCAACGTCAAAAGAGGTGACGCCCTCTTTGAAAATGGTCCGCAGCCGCCCGGCGAAATTGAGAGACGCCTTGCGTTCCGAGACCGCATAGCGGTACGCTCCATAGCTGGTCAGCTCTTTGATCAGATGAAGCTCCTTAATATCTCTGGAGATCGTCGCCTGGGTAGACTGAACCCCTCTGGCCTTCAGTTCTGTCAGAAGCTGATCTTGGGTATCAATATCCTGCTCCTCAATAATCCGCAGAATCTCCTGTTGCCGCTTTGCCTTCATGCTCAAACACCACCCAACTTATGATTCAAAATCTCATAAAATGTGCGTCCGGTCACGCGTACCAACTGCGTTTTGGATTTGGATTCCCTGGCTTCCACCACGTCGCCTCCGTTGAGCCGGAACGCCTTTCCCCCATCTACCGACAGATAGGTGGTCTTGCGCACCATCCGCCCCAGCTTAACGGACAGCAATCTCCCACACCCCAGTACAAAGGAGCGGGCTGACAGCGCATGGGGGCAAATAGGGGTGACAATGATATTTTCAGCTGTTGGCTCTACGATAGGCCCTCCGGCAGACATGGAATAGGCAGTAGACCCCGTAGGTGTACTGATGATCACACCGTCCGCTGAAAAACTGGAGATCAGCACCTTATCCCCATAGACCTCAAGATCCACAACACGGGCAACGGCCCCCTTTGTCACAGCGGCATCATTCAGAGCCAAATCACTGTAAATGATTTTCCCTTCACGGCGCACCACTACATCCAGCATCATGCGGCTCTCAATAGTATACTTCCCTGCTGCCAGGCGAGAAAGCATGGACAACTCTCCCTGCTCCAGCTCTGCCATAAATCCAACGCTACCCAAATTAACACCTAACACCGGTACATGGCAGGCATTGGCATCCTTAGCAGCATGGAGAATGGTTCCATCTCCTCCAAAACAGATTAGCATGTCTGCGCTTTTCAACTCTTCCTGCGTATTTTTAAAACGGATATGCTTCGGCAGATCCAGGCTCCCCCCTTCTACTGGAAAGGGCAAACACATTACAGTCTCCACGCCTACACTCCGCAGAATCTTTTCTGCCGCCTGGGCGGCCTTCAGGCCTCGGTCCCGATAGGGATTGGGGCTCAATACCACTTTCATGCGCCCGTCCCCTCCAGCGTTTGATGAGACTGCTCCACCAGTGTCGACAGTTCTCCAGACCAAGTGCTCTCTGCCCCCGCCTGAAGATACCCAAGATATTCAATATTACCTTCTGGCCCACGGATTGGAGAAAAGGTAATATCCTTTACACCAAATCCAGCTTCACCGGCATGAACCAAGAAATGCTCCAGCACTTCCAGGTGAACTTTAGGGTCCCGTACCACACCCTTCTTCCCCACCTTTTCCCGGCCGGCTTCAAATTGCGGTTTGACCAGGCAAACGACCTTGCCCCGCTCCTTTAAGATCCCTCTCAGCGCGGGCAGGATCAATTTGAGGGAGATAAAAGATACATCCACGCTGGCAAAGTCCAGCTCGTCTGGTATCTGCTCATGGGTCAGATAGCGGGCGTTGGTCCGCTCCAGGCAAACCACACGGGGGTCGCTGCGCAGACTCCAAGCCAGCTGCCCATAGCCCACATCCACAGCGTATACCTTTTTAGCCCCATTTTGCAGCATACAGTCGGTGAAACCGCCGGTAGATGCGCCGATATCACCGCAGATCGCCCCCGCCAAGTCGATCTCGGCAAAGGTTTTCATCGCTTTTTCCAGCTTCAGGCCGCCGCGGCTGACATAGGCCAGTCCCTGCCCACGCACCTGGATATCTGCATCCTCCGGCAACTGGACACCTGCTTTATCCACCTTCTGTTCGCCAACGTAGACCTGTCCGCTCATAATGATGGCCTGGGCCCTCTGGCGGCTTTCGACAAGACCCCGCTCCACCAGCAGAACGTCCAGCCGCTTTTTATTGCTTGCCATAGCCGCAGACCTCCAATGCCTGTTGATATAAATGTGCCCCGTCCAATCCGCATAGCTCCTGTAATTGGGAGACTGTACCATGGGTGACAAACGTGCTTCCCGTATTGACCAAGGCACTGCGCTCTACCGAAATTCCCCACAGAGCCAACGCTGATAAAAGGCGCTGCCCTACACAGTTAGCCATGATGCTGTCTTCTGCGCAGAACAAGCGTTTTGTCTTTTTGACCGAGGCGGCAATCGGTTCCAAATCAATGGGTGCAATGCAATTTAACTTTACGATGTCAGCATGAATGCCATGCTCGGCCAAGCGGTCAGCACACTCCAAAAGCTGGTTGATCATCATGCCGTACCCGATCAGGGTAATGTCCTTACCTTCCTGGAGCAGACAACTCTTTACAGAACCGGTATCCGACTGAAACGTTCCCTCATTCCCTTTCGGATACCGAATCGCAACAGGACCAGGCACTTGAAAAACAGCATAACGAAGCATAGAGCGCAGCTCTTGGAAATTGGATGGGCAAAGGACTGTCATCCCAGGAATGGTATCCAGAAATGCAGCATCAAAGACGCCATGATGAGTCTCTCCATCCTCCCCCACAAGCCCGGCACGGTCCACCGCCAGTACGACGTGGAGTTGCTGGAGGGCTATGTCATGGATGAGCATATCATAGGCCCTCTGCAGAAAGGAAGAGTATACCGCAAAGACCGGTTTCATTCCCTGCTTTGCCATCCCTGCCGCCATAGCCACCGCATGGCCTTCCGCAATTCCAACATCAAAAAATCGTTCTGGAAATTGCTGGGCAAACTGGTCCAGTCCTGTGCCGCTCTGCATTGCTGCCGTAATGGCGCAAACAGCCCCGTCCTCCTCTGCCAGCTGGCACATGGTCTGACCAAAGACGGAAGAAAAATTGGGACCGGCCGGATGAAGCAGCTCCCCCGTCTCCACGCAGAACCGGCCCACACCGTGGAATCTGTCCGGATTGCGCTCCGCAGGTGAATAGCCTTTTCCCTTTACAGTCCTGACATGGAGCAACACAGGCCCATCCAGTTCCTTGGCATAATTCAGCAACCGGGTCAGGCCCTTGACATCGTGGCCATCCACCGGCCCCAGGTAGGTAAAGCCCATATCTTCAAACAAGCTACAGGGCAGCAGGGTCTCTTTAATGGCAGTTTTCACCTTATGCGTTACATTGTAAATATGGCCGCCCAGAGGTAATACGCTCATCACCTTGCGATAGCCCTTTTTGAAGCGAAGGTATTGGGGTTTCAGCCGCTGGCGGGCCAAATGATCCGCCACTCCACCCACGCTTTTGGTAATGGACATGCCGTTGTCATTCAAAATAACGATCAGCGGTTCTCCACTGTCTCCAGCGTCGGAAAGCCCCTCGTAGGCCATACCGCCAGAAAGAGCGCCGTCGCCGATCAGCGCCAAAACATGATACTTCCCTTTCTGTAAAGTCCTTGCCCTTGCCATTCCGATCGCCACTGAAACGGAGTTGGAGGCGTGACCGGCCACAAAGGCGTCGCAATCACTTTCCGACGGCTTGGGAAAACCGGCAATGCCGCCCAAGGTGCGCAGCGTCTCCATAGCCTCATTGCGCCCAGTCAGAATCTTATGGGCGTAGCACTGATGCCCCACATCAAACACCAGACGGTCCTGAGTGGTGTGGAACACACGATGGATCGCCACAATAATCTCCACCGCGCCCAGGCTGGAGGCCAAATGGCCTCCAGTGCGCGACACAGTATCAATCAGCCTGGCCCGCAGCAGTTCACACAGCGCGGTCGCCTCACTGTCGCTCAATCCGCTCAAATCATCAGGGATATGATCCAGATTAAAAATGCTAACACCTCCCGGCCTGTGCTAAAGCCCGGATTTTCTCTTACATAGAAAGCCAGGCACCGGCCAGCCCGATTGCAATGCCCAGCAGGCCACCCATCAGCACCTGAAAGGGTGTATGCCCCAAGAGCTCTTTCAGTTCCTTGCCAAAAATGGCGGGCTTCATTTCAGTCCAATGCTCCATGATATAGTTCAGGATCTTGGCCTGTTCCCCCGCCGCCTTCCGCACATTGGCCGCGTCGTACATCACGACAATGGCCACTACTGCCGCGACGGTAAAAACCGGCGACGCCCAGCCATACATATACCCCATGGAAGAGGCGCATGCACACACGAAAGCGGAATGGGAACTGGGCATTCCACCGCTGGACAAAAAGTGCCGCCAGTCCAGCTTGTGCTTGGTAATCAGGGTAATCACGAATTTGATCACCTGGGCCACAGCCCAAGCCAGAATAGACAAATTCAAAATCAAATTTCCGGTGAAAAAATCTACTACATTGCGCATATTCTCCTCATTTCTCCCGACTGGCCAGAGAGGTTGCCAACCAGCACAGGCCCTCTCCTTCCAGTCCAAAGCAGGTCAATGCGTCCACAGCCTCGTTTGTCAGCTTCTGTACCAGTTCCCGGCAGGTTTCCAGACCCTTCAATGTTACAAAGGTAGTTTTCTCACTTTTGGCGTCAGAGCCTACCGGCTTGCCAAGGGTTTCCGTGTCTCCCACCACATCCAGAATATCATCCTGAATCTGAAAGGCCAATCCGGTACGCTCGGCATAGCGCCGCACGGACTGCCGCTGCTCCTGAGAGCCGCCAGCCAGAACACAGCCCATTTCAGCTGCGGCGGCAATCAGAGCTCCGGTTTTCAGCCGCTGCAGTTCTTCCACCTCATGCAGGCCCAGTGAATGGCCTTCACCAGCCATATCTAATACCTGACCGCCCACCATGCCGCGGCCTCCGGCCGCACGGGCCAGGATACCGGCAGCCTCCAGCACCCGTTCCGGCGGCAGCTTGACCGATGGGTCCAGCATAAACTCAAAAGCCGCAGTCAGCAGCGCATCGCCAGCCAATACCGCTGTAGCTTCTCCATATACTTTATGGTTGGTAGGGCGGCCCCGGCGCAGATCATCGTCATCCATACACGGCAGATCGTCATGAATCAGGGAGTAGGTATGGATCATCTCAATCGCACCGGCAAAGGGCAGCGCCTCTGCAGGCTCACCCCCGCAAAGACGGCAGCACTCCAGCAAGAGAACCGGCCGGATCCGCTTGCCGCCTGCCAACAGGCTGTAATACATGGCGTCATAGAGGTCGCCCCTGGGTTCCCGCTCCCGGAAGCAGTCCCGCAGCCACTCCTCCACCAACGTACGATGCTCCTCCAGACGCTGTGCCGCGTTGCTCATTCCTGACCCTCCTCAAAAAAGGGCGCCTCTTGGGGTGCGCCATCCGGACCAGCCAACAACTTGCTCACCTTTTGCTCGGCGCGGTCCAGTCTGGTGGAGCACAGCTTCACAAGCTTTGTTCCCTCCTCAAACAGAGAGAGCGACTCCTCCAGCGGGGCGTCTCCGCGCTCAAGCTGGCGGACAATCTCCTCCAGCCGGTCCATTGCCTGCTCAAAGCTTATCTTCTTCTCTGCCATACCAGAAACGTCCTCTCTCTTATTCTTACTCATCGCACCTGACAGGAGATCTCGCCGTCCGTCACCCGCAGTGATAGTGTATCGCCAGCTGCTACATCTCCTACTGAAGAGACAATCTCCCCATCTGTGTTCCGGGCAATGGCATATCCCCGACCCAAAACCTTTAAGGGGCTGAGCGCATCCAACCCGGCGGACAGCCGGGCAAAGCGTTCACGTTCCCGCCCAGCAGCGGTGGAGAGCCCCCGGGCTAACTGCTGCCGCTGGTAGTCCAGCCGCATACGGCAGTCATCCACATAGGCCATGGGATTCTGGAGGGTCCTGCAGCGCGTTGCCTGCTCCAGTTCCTTTCTGGCCCGCTCCAGCCGGCGGCCGATTGCTTGGGTCAGCCTGGCCTCCGTCTGCGCCAGCCGGGCCATGATCTCCTTCTGATCCGGGACCGCCAGTTCCGCGGCGTTGGATGGAGTAGCCGCTCTTTTGTCCGCCACAAAATCCGCAATTGTGACATCGGGTTCGTGGCCTACCGCCGAGATGACAGGAATGGCGGAGGCATAGATTGCCCGGGCCACCGGCTCCTCATTGAAGGCCCAAAGGTCCTCCATGGAGCCCCCTCCCCGGCCGGTAATAATCAAGTCTGCCACCTGATTGCGGTTCGCCCAGGCCAGGGCAGCGCTGATTTCTCCCGCAGCCTCTGTACCCTGGACTCGTACCGGCAGCACCACGACCTCAGCCAATGGCCAGCGGGCGCCTAAAATCCGCAGCATATCCCGAACCGCTGCCCCCGCCGGAGAGGTAATCAGCGCAATCCTGCCGGGAAAACGGGGGATAGGTCGTTTATGCGCTGGGTCAAACAATCCCTCCCGGTACAGCTTTTCCTTCATCTGTTCAAAGGCGACATGGAGATCACCCACGCCCTCCGGTGTCAGCGAGGTACAGTAAAGCTGGTACTGCCCGCCCATGGGAAACAGTGAGACATGTCCGGAAGCAATCACTTTCATTCCATTCTCAGGCCTGAACCGCAGCCCCGCCGCGTCCCGCCGGAACATGACGCATTGGATGGTTCCTCCGGAATCTTTCAGAGAAAAGTAGTGATGCCCGGAGGAGTGCGCCTTATAATTGGAGATCTCTCCCCGCACAAAAAGGCTGGCCAGCACCCGGTCCCGGTCCAGCAGCCCTTTGACATATTGATTGACCTGTGTCACAGTAAAGACCGGTGCCTGCGTCATTCTTTCCTTTCACTCTCCCACAGACGATATGTCAGAATCGCGACTCCCATGGCGTTGTCCGCTGCATAGCGCGGCTGCGCAAATACCGCGCCGCAGGCCTGCTCCATCACCGTGCGCAGGCGGCTATTGGAGGCCACGCCGCCGGAGCACAGGACGGGCACACCGGGATACTGCGCCAGAGCGGCCTGCGTCGTCCGGCGCACCACGTCAGCCACCGTCTCCAGCACAAATCCGCAGATTTGCGCCGGGGCATCTCCCCGTTCCGCCATAGCCCGCACTTTATTTTCCATCCCGGACAAAGAAAACGTAATGTCATTTAACTTTACAGGAAATTTCTGCCCAATTTGATCCCTTCCCAACTGATCTACCGCCTTACCCGCAGGAAAATCCAGCCCCAACAGAACGCCGGTGCGGTCAATCAGCTGCCCGGCAGAGATGTCGCTGGTTCCTCCGATTCGCCGGGCGGCCACATTGACACCGTCAGGCTCCACATACAGCAGTTCGGTGGTGCCGCCGGAGAGGTGCCATGCCAGCATCGGCCGCTCCAACAGGTCCAGCCGTCCGGCAGACCACGCCGCCGCCGCCAGATGTCCCTGCTGATGGGATACCCGATAGAAGGGCACGTCCAGCGTCAGGGCAAGCGCTTGACCCAGACTGTCTCCTGCCAGAAAACAGGGCATGTAGGAGCCTTCCACCGCTCTGGGCCGGTTGGAGGCTCCTATAGCCGACAGGTCCTCCAGCCAACCGGATTGTCTCAGCTCGGCCAGACGCTGGGGGAGCGCCTTCACATGCTGGAACAGGGCGTCGCTCTGCCGCAGCCCCAGCTCGCCCGGTCGGACGGTCAGCAGCTGCCCAGCGTTCTCTCCCCCGGCTCCGTCAAAGACTGCTGCGGAGGTGGTATAGTTACTGGTATCGAGCCCCAATGTGCGCATCATTACGCCTCCGGAGTGGTCTGAGCGCCAAGTCCGACCGGGTCCGGCAGGTTTTCTCCTCTCACAAAAGAGCCCAGGATCCCATTGACAAAGGAGACCACCTCCGGCTCTTCATAGTGCTTTACCAGCTCTACCGCCTCATTGATGGCAGCGGCGTTGGGAATGTCCTGCATATACAGCACTTCGTACATGGCCACCCGCATAATGGCTACTGCCACTCGGTTCATCCGGGAGAATTTCCAGCCAATGGCGTACTTGGAAATATACTCATCCAGCTCCGGCGTATGCTCATAGACACCTTTGACCAGCTTGGAGATATACTCCCGCTGAGCCTCGTTGGGAAATTCAGAGTAGAGGGGCTCCTCCTCCCCGATCGCCGCAAAGGTTTTGCGGTTAAGGGCTTCCGCAAGCAGCTCCTCTGCCGTCTGGTCGGTAAAACCCAATTCAAATACAAAATGGACCGCGATCTCGCGGGCTGCCGTTCTGGTCATTGCAGTTCCTCCATCGCGGGCGCAGCCCGCAGTTCATATTCAAAGATACTGTTATTATACAACAGGACTGCATAAAAAGGAAGGAGCAAATTAAGCCGGCGGACAGATAACCGGCAAAAAAGGACGCCCGAAAGGTAGCCCCGCAAAAGGACAACTACAAAACCGATTTTGCGCATCAATATGGAGGCGTCTGCAAAATTTGCAGACGCCTCCACATTTTCCCCTAACTTCAAGCTCTTATGGAATCCCACACTAGAAGGCGAGTGGTTTCCTTTGGGCTGACAGCTCTAGGCGGAAAGCGAAGTCAATCACGTCCCCATCCTCGCCGCAGCCAAAACAGCGAAAACACCTAGCTCTTGATACGACCAACACCTAGCCTGCCGTGGCGGTACATATCCAGCACATATACTGGGTCTACCTCATAATCTTCCGCCATCTGATGGAGCATGGTTTTTTCCTCGGTTGTTGTGTACCGGATATAGCCTGTGGGCAACGCTTCTGTTTGGAATGAAGTCCACTTTTAGCATCATACCATCCAGTCGTTTGTGGCATGGTCATACTGATTGGGTGCAGAAACCGAATACTGATTCGCCAATCAACTCAAAGGTACACTACATATTTTCTATAACTATTCCAAAACAAGAGTGTTTTTTTAGCACTAAGCGTTTTTTATTCTTCATCTCCACAAGTAGTACATCTTCACTTTTCCTAATTTCAAGCACATTATCGAATTCTCCCGCAAAAATAGTATTATCGCTATATCTAACAGAAATATCTATCATTTTTGCATAAGTATCAACCACTAATGTCATTGAAAATTGACGACTATCTTTTATGGAGTATATAAATTTGGCTTCCTCTTTTTCTCCAATAACTAATGGCTCATTCTCAAAAAAATCCAACATATCCAAATCATCAAATTTAATAAACATTGTTTCCCCCTTTAATTTGGTATTTATCTCTAAAATTATTTTATCGGCATTGTGTTACCACATAAACTTTCTCACCGCATCCCAGTGTCTGTCACTAACCAGCGCTGTGCATTTCTTACATTCCATTATAGTGAGTTTTGGATTTTCTTCAATCCTGCTTTTGGGGATAGGCCCTTGATTGGCCTGTCAGCATAGAAAGAGGGCAGCCGATTTCTGGCTGCCCTCGTGGGTGACGATTTGGTTGTGTTGCCTGAAAAGGAAAATTAAGGTATTAAATGTGTTTACTATGTTCCTTTTCCCAGTTATCCAGACGTGCGTTCATAGTATCTCTCCATTCTTCACTGGGACATTTAGAAATTAGATTTCGGTATTTTGAAAGCAATTTTGGTTCAAAATAAGTTTCAACTAAATGTAACAGCGTCCATTCAACTTCATACATTGTGCTTTCGGGAAAAATACTGATTAACACCTCAATTTCTTCTTCTGTTAGAGGTGTTTTCACTTTTGCAAGCAAGTCGTCATACTTACTGACAAGTTCTTCTGGTGGATTACTTGATAATGAGTCAGGCATTTGCCCAAGAGCTTTTAATTGAATGATTGAATCTTGCATTTACATACTCCTCGTATAATAAGATTTGCAGATGATTTATAAGTGTATCTGCTTAGTTCACTTCGAGTAGTCAGCAGGCTTTTAGATGCCCGTGATACAATAGCTGTAGGACAGCAGGGTCAAGCTCTTTTACTCCTTGTTGAGCCACAAGGCAGCTTCATCGAAAGTCCGTTCCCCTGAACCGGAAGTTAGCTGCAAACTCATTGGCTGTTTGCCGGAGGCAAGGCCACCCTATTAGCAGTGAGGGATATCGCATCGGCCTTCACCGGAATGATTCTGATACGCGAGGTTGCCAGATGCTCCGGTTATCATGGGTATCTCAAAGCCTGCTGGCCTGAAATCTCCATGCGGGGAGGTGAAAATTGTGGATCCACTATTCGTTGGCATTGATGTGAGCAGCAGAAGCAATGTCGCCTACCTGATGAAACCCGACGGCAGCAAACACTCCAGTTTTTCCGTGCAGAACAACTTGGGCGGTGCTAAACTGTTATCAGAGAAGATTGTGTCGGCACTACGGTTCATGCAGCTCAGTGATGTGGTGATTGGCCTGGAAGCCACCTCCATCTACGGAGACAGCTTGGTCTATGCCCTCCGGGAGGATGGCGGCCTTGGCCGGTTCCATCGGAAAATCCATGTTCTCAATCCAAAGCAGGTCAAAAAGTTCAAGGAAGCCTATCCTGACCTGCCGAAAAACGACTGGGTGGACGCCTTTGTGATTGCCGACCATCTCCGTTTCGGCAGGATCAACAGGGAGGTCTACATGGACGATTACCGCTACAAAGCCCTGCAAACCCTTACCAGGGCCAGATTTGATGTTATTCAAAACCTGACTCGGGAGAAGCAGCGGTTTGCCAACTACTTATTCCTGAAATGCTCCGGCATGGCCCAGGACAAGGATATTAAGAATACCAGCGCCACCACCATCGCACTCATGGAACGGTTTGAAACAGTGGATGACCTGGCAAACGCCGACCCGGAGGAACTGACCGCATTTATCACTGAAGCAGGCCGTGGCAGATTTGCCGACCCAGATGCTACCGCCAAAGCGGTACAGGCTGCGGCCAGAGGGTCTTACCGTCTGCCCAAGACAGTGAACGATACCGTGAACCAGGCTATGGCCGTCTCGATTGCCTCCATGCGGGCACTGAAGGAGCAGGTCAAGGTCCTGGACAAGGCCATTGAACAAGAGTTTGAGATTATCCCGAATACCCTGATCTCCATTCCAGGCATTGGAAAGGTCTACTCCGCCGGGATTATCGCTGAGATCGGCGACATTCACCGTTTTAGCTCTCAAGCCTCGGTTGCCAAGTTCGCCGGCCTTGTCTGGACACAGCACCAGTCCGGTGAATTTGAGGCTGAACACTCCCGGATGATCAAATCCGGCAACCGCTATCTCCGCTACTACCTGCTGGAAGCCGCCAACTCTGTGAGAAGATGCGACTCCGAGTTCCGGCGTTACTATGACCTCAAGTACCACGAGGTCAACAAGTTCCAGCACAAACGCGCACTCGCCTTAACTGCCAGAAAACTGGTCCGGTTGGTCTTTCGACTGCTGAAGGACAACCGCCTGTATATCCCGCCGGAGGGCTGAGCCTACCGCCTGCCGCTCTGACGCCAAAGCCCTGTTTCTAAAATTGCAGGGAGCAGGGCTTGGTTTGGTGTTGCCTTTTTGCTGCCTACAAGGTGCTTTTGCTCAATTTTTCTTCAAGTTTTTCTTGCATCACCTACTTGACTTCATACCATTGGACTTTCTCATTCTGTTCCCGGATGCCTCGGTCGAAGTCCGCACGGACGGCGGCCAGAAGCTCGGGCTTTGTCAGCAGGTCATAACCCACGCCCGCCAGGCCGCAGACGCCCAGCCGGGTGGCCTCCCGGCCGCTCTCGGTGACCGTCTGGGCGGCGAACGCCTCGGTGTGAAGATCCAGGCCCTGGCAGCTGTGGATGCCGATCATGCCGTGGAGGGTGGGCACCCGGAAGCTCACGTTGCCCGCGTCGGTGGACAGGCGGTTGCCCTCCTCTACCACAACCGGCTCCCCCAGGGCGGTCATGTTCTCCTCAAATGCCTGGAGCAGAGGCTCGTTGAGCAGCAGGGTCTGGGTGGGGCAGAGATACTGGGTGATTTTCAGCTCCGCCCCCACGCTGTCCGCCGCCCCCTGGGCACAGCGGGTGACCCGCTCTACGGCCCGGCGGGTTTTCCGCTCCTCATCGCAGCGGATGTAGTAACGCAGCGAGGCATAGTCGGGGATGATGTTGGGCAGGGTTCCGCCGTTGTTGATGATGCCGTAGATGTTGGCGTCCAGGTACTGCTTGGCCTGGCTGATATTGAGATAGGCGGTGACGGCCGCATCCAGGGCGTTGATGCAGTCGCTGCCCGGCCCGGCCTCGTTGGCGTGGCACTTCTTGCCGAAGAACTCGTACTGCACCGGATAGATGCCGATGCTGCCCATCCGGCCGCAGGTCTTTTGATAGGGGTGGAGCATGAGGGCAACGTCCAGCTCGTCAAAAGCGCCCTCATCGGTGAGCTGCACCTTGGTGCAGGTGATCTCCTCGTCGGGAGTGCCGTACACGACGAGGGTGCCGCCGTGGGCGTCCACGGTCTCCTTCAAGGCGGCGGCCGCTCCGGCGGAGATGACGCCGATCAGATCGTGGCCGCAGCCGTGGCCTATCTCGGGCAGAGCGTCGTACTCGCACAGAAAGCCCAGCACCGGCTTGCCGGAGCCGTACACCGCCCGGAAGGCGGTGGGCAGGCCGTGGAAATTCTCCTCCACGGCAAAGCCCTGCCTGGTCAGCCAGTCCCGAAGCAATTTGGAGGCGTGTACCTCCGCTAACCCCAGTTCAGGATTTTCATACATCTCCTGGGTCATGGCCCAGAGCTCGGGGAGGAAGCCCTCCACCGTCGCTTGAATCTTTTCTTTCATCCTTTATGACCTTCTTTCATGAATACGGCTCAGAATGGCCCCAGATGGATTGCGTTGGCAATGAGCACCAGGATCGCGCCGGCCACGAACTGGAGCCCCAGCAGGGGGGCAAACCACTTGGCCCACTTGCCGTAGGGGATCTTGGCCATGGAAAGGGCGACCATCAGTACGCCGCAGGTGGGGATGATATTGTTGGACAGGCCGTTGCCGATCTGGAAGATGATGCAGGTGGTCTGGCGGGTGATGCCGGCCATGTCAGCCATAGGCAGCAGGATGGGCAGCGAGGTGGCCGCCTGGCCGCTGGCGGAGGGGATAAACAGATTCAGCAGGTTCTGGAACACATACATTCCCAGGGCAGTCAGCGCGGTAGGCAGAGAAGTCAGGAAGCCAGACGCCGCATAGAGTATTGTGTCGAGAATATGGCCCTCCTGAAGGACGATCAGAATCGCGTTGGCAAAACCAACAGCCAGCGCGCCGCTGGAGAAATCCGCCACGCCCTTGGCAAACAGCTTGCCAAAGCCGTCAAAGCCTACCCGGGCCACAAAGCCCACGACGATACCCATGCCCAGGAACAGCGCGGAGAGCTCATTGATGTACCAGCCCCATTTGAGTACACCCACAACCAGAAGGGCAAAGGTAGCGCCCATGACCAGCAGCACCAGCTTCCGGGTGGTGGTCAGCTCGGGCAGATCGTCCAGGTCCACCTTTTCCTCCCGGTGAAGGTCGATCTCATACATCATGCTGCGGGTGGGATCCTTCTTGATACGCTGGGCATAGATGTAGGTGTATGCCGCCGCAATGGTCAGCATCACGATCAGGATCAGGAAGCGGTAGCCGATCGCGGAGTACATGGGCAGGCCAGCGATGCTCTGAGATACGCCCACGTTGGCAGGCTGAATGAAAGAGCCTGCATAGCCGCTGGAGCTGCCCACGATGGCGATGCTCATGGCCGTAATGGAGTCGTACCCCATGGCGATACAGATGGGCACCAGGAATGGAATAAAGACCAGGCACTCCTCCATCATGCCAAAAGAGCCAGCGCCAAAGCCCACTACGAAGATCACAATCGGGATCAGCAGTCCTTGCCGTTTCGATGTCTTTTTGATAATTCGTCCAATTCCGGCCTCGATGGCCTTGGTCTCAGCAACTACGCCAAAGGCCCCGCCGATCATGAAGATGAATCCGGCCAGGTAGGCAGTCGCAATGAAACCTTCCTGGACGGATTTCAATGCGCCCATGACGCTGACGGGTGTTTGCTCGACGCGATGATAGCTGTCGGCGACCAGCATCTCAGTGCCATTTTCGTCAATGACCCGGTCATACTCACCAGCTGGGATGATGTAGGTCAGGATGGTGCACACTGTGATAATGAGCAAAATCAGTGTGAACATGTGCGGGATATGGATCCCTCTCTTTTTCTTGCCCTCCATTACGTTCTCTCCTTTGTCCAGATATATAGTGCTGCTGGATTTCTGCCTTTGTTATAAAGCAAACAATATGCCAGTTTATTCAGCTGCACGCAAAAAGCCGGGATCCCCTGCACGGCAAGGGTCCCGCGCTCTGTGGCGGAATGGTGTGCTCCTTTCCTATATAGGAAAAGCAAGAAATTTTGCGCAAAATTGCAAAATTCCTTGCTTTTCGCTGTCAGGTATTCAGATGATATTTCATCATCTTGTATTGGAGCGCCTGGCGGGTCAGCTTCAGCTTCTCCGCCGCCTCCGTAATGGTGCGGCTGTGTTCCAGCGTGCGGACAATCAGGCTCTTCTCATAGCGGCGCACCGCCTCCTGCAGGCCCATGCCGTCCGGCAGGGCCTCCTCCGCCGGTTCCGCCGCCTTTTCCTCCTCGTGGTAAAAGATGTACCGCGGGATGTCATTGAGCTGGATCACAGAGCCGGTGCACAGGTTGAAGGCCGACTCCACCGCGTTTCGCAGCTCCCGCACGTTGCCGGGCCAGTCGTAGGCCAGCAGGGCGTTGCGCACCAGCTCGCTGACCCCCGTGATCGTGCGCTCCATCTTCCGGTTGTACCGCTCCACGTAGAAGTCGGTGAGCAGCGGGATGTCCTCCGGCCGCTTCCGCAGGGGAGGCAGGGCCAGCTGCACCACCCCCAGCCGATAAAACAGATCCCGCCGGAGCAGTCCGTCCCGCACGGCGGTGATGGGATCCACATTCATGGCGGAGACGATGCGCACATCGCTGTGCATGTCCTGCTCTCCGCCCACGGGCCTGAACTTCTTCTCCTCAATGGCCTTCAAAATCTTGGCCTGGAGGGAGAGATCCATGGAGTTGACCTCGTCCAGAAAGAGGGTGCCACCGTCGGCCTGCTTAAGCAGGCCCTTCCGGTTCTCCGCGCCGGTATAGCTCCCCCGGGTGGTGCCGAACAGCGTGCTCTCCAGCAGGGTTGTGGGAATGGCCGCGCAGTTCTGGGAGATGAAGGGGCCCTTGGATCTGGTGCTGTGGCTGTGGAGGGCCTGGGCAAAGAGCTCCTTGCCCGTGCCGGTCTCCCCCCAGATCAGCACCGGCGAGGGATTTGCCGCGATCCGCTGCACCGTATCCTTCAGAGATAGCATCTCCGGATTCCGGGTGATGATGTCCTCCAGGCGGAACAGGCCCGTGTGGGAATTGGTCAGCCAGTGGTTTTTTCCGTCCAGCTGGGAGTCCTTGTGGTAGAACACCGAGGTCTCCATGGTGCCGATCAGCTCCCCGCCGTCCTCCAGGGGAAAGGTGGAGGTGACCAGCATGACCCGCCGGCCGCGGAAGTCCGTCAGCACCTGCTTCTCATTGATGACCGGCTTGCCCGTCCGCATCACCCGGAAATGACTGGAGGTCTCCTCGGTCAGCTCCGGATATACCTCCAGAATATTTTTCCCGATAAAGCCCTCGTCAATCAGTCCGTTCTCCTGCTCCGAAAACATAGCGGAATATTCAATTGTTCCATGACGATCTGCAATCAGAATGGCGTCCACGCCATCGTGCAGCCTGGCCATGTAATTGAGCCATTTTCCGATCATGTGCTGCTCACCTCACCGCTACCCCATGCCGCCGCTTTCCGTACCAGACGTGTCCGGAATAGATTCCTCCGCGCTGGCGGTCCTCCATTGTTTCCTGATCAATATACCATAAAAGCCGCGATTGGACAATTCTCTGGGCACTACAAGCTAGTCAGGCGGGCAGGGGACTTGGGAATAGAGTAATCTCCGAAGCCAGATCATTTACCCACGTGTGGGGCAAGCAGAGCATTTGGCTTGCCGCAAGCGGCCGCCAAACGCCTTTTGCGGGCAGAAGCCCGCACCCATTTTGCACCGTGAGCATCCGGCGTACTCAAGCACGAGGCGGACAGGCAGGAGAAAACCGCTGTCGCGACCGTGTGCACCCTGTGTGCCGGTTTCGGGGCGGAGGCGGGGTAGCTCCACCGGAACGGGCATTTCGGCGGTGTTGGGCCGTGTGTGGGGCGGTGGCTGTCTGGGACAGTCATGACGCGGGAATCTCGGTCATCTAAGGCATCCAATTCCAGAGGAAGAACGCCTCCAGGGAGCCTCGTTTGGGGTCCTTTGGGGGCGTTCGATTTTAGTACTAGGATAAAGGACCGACGTCGGTAAACCGCCGCGGGTCCGGTCACAACGCCCCGCAGTGCGGGGCGTGCCAAGGGGTTGCGAGATTTCGGCTCAGGCCAAGCTTAGGTGGTCGCTGAAGGCGGAGTTCGAAGTTTTAGGTGGTCGGTAGTTTTGAGAAATCCAGTGTTTTCAGCTGGTTCCGGCCTTTTTGAGCGCCGCTGTGGGGATGCGTAGGACAGTCGCGTTGATTCCCGCAAGGGTAAGCAAAATTTGCGCCGCAAAACAAAGAGGAAAAGCCCTTACCGTCGGCACAAATGCGATGCCGTTGACAAAAAGATACTTCAGTCAGCAAAATGATAAGGATCTGTTAACTCTGCAGGATTGGGGTGGCTATTTCCTGCCCTCTGCGGTATTGTGTGTTGCTGCGAAGGAGGAAAAAGCCATGCGGAAAACACTAGAGGATTTGTACTACGGCGAAATCCGGCCCCACGACCTAGAGATCGATGTGGACTCCGAGCTGGGAAAAGCCATGAGCCGGGCGGAGCGGTGTGAGGAAGAGCTCACTGCCCTGCTGGAGGGGGAAGCCGAGACCCTTCTGTTGCGGCTGATCGATGCGGACAACGAAATCAGCAACACCCTGGCCCTGGAGCACTTCGTACAAGGCTTCCGGCTGGGGATGAGGCTGGCCGTGGAGGGCATGGAGGAGGTGGATGAAGAATGAGCAAGCGCCGGGCCAATGGGGAGGGAAACCTCCGCAAGCGCAAGGACGGCCGATGGGAGGGGCGGTACACCGCCGGCCGCGATCCGGAGACGGGCAGGGCCATCTACAAGAACGTCCTGGGCAAGACCCAGGGGGAGGCCAAGGCAAAGCTGAAACAAGCAATCGAGGAAGCGAAGGGGCTGGATGCGGCCAAGGTTGGCCGGTACTCCGTAGGCCAGTGGATGGAGGTGTGGTTTGAGCACTACGCCAAGGTGAAGGTACGGCCATCCTCTCACCAGACCTACCGTGGGTACATCGACAACCACATCAAGACCAATATCGGCGAAATCCCGCTGGAAAAGCTCACTTCTCTGGAATTGCAGAAGCTCTACAAAAAGCTGCTGGAGGGAGGAAGAGTGGAGCGGATTGAGAGCAGAAAGCAGGCCAAGGGGCTGAGCGCCAAAACGGTGCGGAACATCCATCAGATCATTTCCTCTGCGATGAACTTAGCCAAAGAGCAGAGACTAATCACCGCCAACCCGGCGGATGGCTGCGCCCTGCCCAGGCTGGAGCACCGGGAGATGCAGACCCTGCCGGTGGAACAGCTCCAGTCCTTCCTGAGAGAGGCCAAGGACAGCGGTGTGTTTGAGCTCTACTACCTGGAGCTGGCCACCGGGCTCCGACGGGGAGAACTTCTCGGCCTGAAATGGGAGGACATTGATTTGGAGCGGGGCGACCTCCGGGTTCGGCGGCAGATCGCCCGGATCAACGGGGAAGTGGTGGAGGCACCCCTGAAAACGAAGAACGCCTACCGCACCCTGCCGCTGGCAGAGGATACGATAGACGTTCTGGAAGCACAGAGGAAGAAAGCAGGAGACAGCCCCTGGGTATTCCCAAGCCCTACGGGCGGGCCGATTTCCCCGGACAGCGTGCTGCACATGCTCCACCGGGTGCTGAAACGGGCGGGGCTGCCTAGGGTTAGGTTCCATGATCTGCGCCACACCTTTGCCACCCTGGCCCTGCAGAACGGGGTGGACGTAAAAACGGTGTCCGGGATGCTGGGGCACTTCAGCGCGGGGTTCACCCTGGACACCTACGCCCACGTGACCACGGCCTCCCAGCGCCAGGCGGCAAAAACCATGGGCAGTATCCTCTCCGGCAGTCTCCGGCCCTGACCGCTTCGAGATCCCGTATGGGTCACGGTTTGGGTCAGACGAAAACGGCAAAAATGATCAGCCTGAAAAAGTGATGAAAACAAAAGGAAACCCGTCAGAATCCACGGATTCTGACGGGTTTATGGTTGCGGGGGAAGGATTTGAACCTTCGACCTCCGGGTTATGAGCTGCCGTAGGCGGTTCAATCCGTTGATTTCAGACGCTTTCCGGCCCTTTTTATTCCGGAAATCTGCCAAATCCCGGAGGTCATATACTCTCCGCTCCACCGGGATTTTTCCTGTTGTGGGTCAGGTTATGGGTCAAGGCGGCAACCCCTCAAAAGTTACGCCACTATAAAACAAAGAAGGAGCTTGATAGTTTGGAGGATAGCCTTCACAATTGGGTCAGGAGTTGTTTTTCAAGGAATAAATTTGGAAAAATATCTTTGCAAGCTTACACAACTTCCTTGTACTCTCTGACGATTTTAGTATATAATAAATATATTATAACACGCTAGGGCTTGTTTGAAAAATCAGGAGACTTGTTCTAAGTCAACAGAATTGCAATGGCGGCAAGGTGAACGAAGGCCAAGAAGGAGGTGTCCAGCATGTCGTATCTGGTAGCAATTCTGCGAAACCACTTGATTTTCTGGAAAAAACACTCAATCAGATGCCGCTCCTTGTACAGATACCAGTCTACCGGCCAGGGATTAGACACATTGCTTTGGGGCGGGATCACGTAATTAGCCCCATGCTCTGAGATATATTCCCGAATGGATTGAGCACCATAAGCCCGGTCTGCCAGCACGTTGCTCCCGCGGAGTTCAACGTTTTCCAGCAGTTCTATGGCATGAACACAATCGTTATCATTTCCAGCTGAAAGAAGGAACTCCACTGGGTTGCCCAGTCCATCTACAATGGCATGGAGCTTCGTGTTCAGACCGCCTCTGGTACGGCCAACTGCCTTATCCTCTGTTTTTTCCCCCACCATTGGCGCTTTCGTGTACCTTGATGCAGGTGGAATCTATACTGAGATTTTCCATATCCGCATCCTCAGACAATGCGTGAAGCACGGTTTCCAGTGTTCCATCATCCCGCCATTTGGCGAATCGGGCATACACACTCTGCCAAGGGCCGTAGGCCTCCGGCAGTTCCCGCCACTGGGCACCGCTTCGGGCAATCCAGAGCATCCCGTTCAGCATCGTCCGGTTGTCCTTACGGGGGCGGCCTCGCTTCCCTGTTTCTTCCGGCGGCAGAAGAGGTTTGACACGTTCCCATTGTTCTGTTGTTAATTCATAGCATTTCATACCTCTAGTTTCGCATATCTGCTCCTTTTGTGCAACTTTTATTTTTCAAACAAACCCTAGGGAGGGGATAGGCCCGATTCGCAGATTAGGCGTTGTCTTCCTGAGACACAGAATATACGCTATAAAGATCCATACAGAGGGAATCTCCTTGAGCCGTGGAGCGGAGGTGGGGTGCCATGGAGTACAATCTAACCCAGAAGCAGGCAATAGAGTGCTTAGAGCAAATGATATGCGCCAGGCTGGACAAGAATGGGTATTATCTCTTTGTCAGCAGACGCTGGCAGGAACTCATGGGATTCACGCAGGCCCAGGCCCTCGGCAGGAGGGTGGACGAGCTGGTGCCAGACACCCACGCCATGGAGGCACTCCAAACCGGCCAAGTGATTCAGGGCCGGCCCGTTATACGAAACGATATTCCTATCTTTACCACCTATATTCCCCTGAAGGACAAGCATCAGGAGCTCCAGGGACTGTTCCTGTATACCGTGGTCAACGGCATCCCTAATGCCAAGGATATCCTCCATCAAACAGAGCTGTTGGAAAAACAGGTTGAGTTCTACCGTCAGGAGTTGTCCAGCGAGCGGGGGGCCCGCTACCATCTGGACAATATCATCGGCCAGAGCGCCGCCATCTGCCACCTAAAGGAACAAATCAGCCAGGCGGCCAGGTCCACCTCTACCGTCCTGATCGAGGGAGAGACGGGCAGCGGCAAGGAACTTATCGCCCACTCCATCCACGCCCTCAGCCCCCGACGGGATGGCAATTTCGTCCGGGTAAACTGCTCGGCCATCCCGGCGGAACTGATGGAGTCGGAATTCTTCGGCTACGCCGCCGGGGCTTTCACCGGCGCGGCCCGCACCGGCAAGATCGGCCGGTTTGAGCTGGCCAACGGCGGCTCGTTGTTCTTGGATGAGGTAAACCTGCTCCCCCAGACCATGCAGCCCAAGTTCCTCCGGGTACTTCAGGAGCGGGAGGTGGATCCGGTGGGCGGTACCCGGACCATCCCGGTGGACGTACGGGTCATCGCCGCCGCCAACATCCCTCTGGAGCAGTCGGTGCAGGCGGGGCAATTCCGCAGCGACTTGTACTACCGGCTCAACGTCATCCGCATCGTCGCCCCGCCCTTGCGCCAGCGTATGGAGGACATGCCCCTGCTGGTGGATTATCTGATCAAGCGGCTCAACGCCCAGCTGGGGATGATGATCCAGCGGGTCAGCGACGAAGTGATGGATATGTTCATGGCTTACGACTGGCCGGGCAATATCCGGGAGTTGCAAAACGCCATTGAATCTGCCATGAACATGACCCACGCCTATACCCTGGTGAAGGAGGATTTTGAGCCATTCATCCTGCGCAGCAGGACGAAAAAGCGGATGAGAACGGTTCAGAACAGCCAGGAGTTGCTGCTAAAATCTTCTAAATCCCATTTGGAACGGGAGTTGGTACAGGAAGCCCTGTCCACGGCAAATGGAAACCGGAGTCAGGCGGCCCGGCTGCTTGGCATCTCCCGCACGCTGCTCTATAAGAAGCTGCATCAGTACGGGTTTGACTAACCGCTGCTCTCAGAGCGGCTCCTGTTGGGAGTTTCCCCGTTCCTCCTCCGGATGAAACACACAACAGATGGCTGGAAAAGCAGCCTGCACAATCAGTCACTTGTCAGATATGCTCCCCATGAGAGACAGTAGACGAACCTTTGTCTCTCGTGGGGGGCATATTATATATGCAAAATATATAAAAAGCAAAAATTTGATCTTCAAAACCGCATAAGATGGACAAAGATTGAGTAAAAGTTGTAACTGCAAGTGTACATGTGCAAAAAAGTTTACACCTTATAATTTCCCGTTGTTATCAGGGGACTGCGGCTCCCAATCAGGAGAATGTAATCAAAAGTTTGCACATTTAGAGGATAGGGGACAGCCGCAAACCCCTGGGGCAGGCCGATCCTCCTGCAAAAATAGATTGGCACGTGGTTTGCATATAGAGTTTTTGTGTGAAATACACAATATATTTGAAAGGGAGAGACTGCTATGAAAATCATCGACCTGACCATGCTCCTGGAGGAGGATCTGCCCAGCGATCCTGAAATCCAGATTCCTCGCATCCAGCGTCTGGATCACAAGGACACCGCCGGGCAGATGCCGGCCTATTTCCCTGGAACCACCACGGAGGATCTGCCCGGCGGGAACGGCTGGGCAATTGACTTCGTGAAAATGTGCACCCACTCCGGTACTCACCTGGATGCCCCCTGGCACTACTACCCCACTCAGAACGAGGCGATCATCCCTGGGGGTGAGAAGGCCTGGACGATTGACGAGGTGCCTCTGGAGTGGTGTATCGGCCCCGGCGTGAAGCTGGACTTCCGCGACAAGCCCGATGGTTATAAGATCAGCAAGCAGGATGTACAGGACTACATGGCTAAGATTAACTACACCATCAAGCCCGGCGACATCGTGTTGCTGAATACCGGCGCAGACAAGCGCTGGGGCAAGCCTGAGTATCTTGTTGCCGGCGCCGGCATGAGCGCCGAGGCCACCCTGTGGCTGGCTGAGCAGGGTGTCCATGTAGTGGGTACCGACGGCTGGAGCTGGGATGTGCCCTTGCCTTTGGAAGCCAAGGAGTTTGAAAAGACCCACGATAAATCCATCATCTGGGAGGCACACCGGGCCGGCCGTCAGCGCGCCTACTGCCACATCGAGAAACTGACCAACCTGGAGAGCCTGCCTGACTATGGCTATACTGTGTACGCCCTGCCCATCCCCGTGAAGGGCGGCAGCGCTGGCTGGTGCCGCGTGATTGCCATCCTGGACGAATGAGTTCCAGGAAGGAGCTACGGTTGAGAAAGATGTTTTCCAGAGAGAATAGGAGGGAATTATGGCTAATACGATTTTTCTTGTATTATTTGTGATTTTCTGCGCTATCCTGGTGGGCTGCGGCGTGATCAGCAAGCGCTGGGTCCGTGAGTCCTCCGACTACATCCTGGCTGGGCGCGAGATTTCCACCTTTATCAACATGATCGGCGTGTGTGCCATCGGCTTCGCCGGTACCACCGTGGCGTTGGCCCCTGGCTTTGCCATTCAGTTGGGCCTGACGGCCTCCTGGACCTGGGGCCTGATCTACGGCATCTGCGGCCTGCTGATCTTTGGACTGCTATTTGCCAATTTCATTCGCCGCTGTGGTGCTCAGACCCTACCTGAATACCTGGAGATGCGCTACGACGGTAAGGTCCGCTCCGTGGTTGCCATCACCTCTGTGGTGGGCATGGCGGGCATTTTGGCCAACAACATCGTCTCCTGTACCAACGCCATCGCGGCCTATACCGGCTGGAATACCGCCGTGGTCATGGCTGTCATCTTCCTGGTCATCATCGCGTTTACCTTTATCTCCGGACTATGGGCAACCACTTTGACCGACTTCTTCCAGGTGACCTTAGGCGTTATCATCGTGCCCATGCTGCTCATCCTGCTGGCACAGCGCTGGGGCTGGATCGATGCCATCAATGCCGCCTGGCCTGGCGGGGATGTGTTTGCCGCCGGCCTCACCGGCGCCACCCTGCCCGGCCCCGCCCTCACCTATCCCTCGGTGCTGAACTTCATCATCTGCTTTGCTGCCGCTCTGGTGTGGGGCAACAACTACTACTGGATGAAGATTGCCAACTGCCGCAGTGAGAAGGTTGCCAAGAAGTCCTTCGTGCTGGCAGCTATCATCCTAATTGTGGTGTTCTGTATTCCTCTAGGTCTAGTGGGTGCCTATGCCGGCGCGTTCCTGGGCGACTCCTTCGCCGCTCCCTACGGTTCTGGGGCAGTAGCTCCGACTGGTGCTTACGGCCTAGTTGCCTCCATCTTCCCTGCACTGCTAGGCTCTTTCATCGTTATCGGTGCTGTGGCGGCCTCCATCTCCACTGCCTCCACCTCCGCACTAGGCGCCTCCGCCGTGGCCAACCGCGATATCTATCAGCGGCTCATCAACCCCAAGGCCGATGCCAAGACTTCTCTGAGGGCATCCAAATGGATCATGGTCCTCATCGGCGTGCTGACCTGGGTGCTGTGCCTATTCCCCGGCGGTCCCACCTACCTATTCGCGTTTGCCAACTGCTGGCTGGTGCCCCCCGCCATTCTGCTGGGCCTGGGTGCGATCTGGCCCAAGTTCAACTCCCGCGGCGCCATCTGGGGCGCTCTGGCCGGCATGATCACCATGGCCGTATTCACTCTGCTGGGTGACGTGCTCAAGATCTTCGTGGTAGGAAATTATGTCTACCTGGCCACCCTGGGCTTCGTGGTCACTCTGGTCGTGGCGGTCATCGCCTCCCTCACCGGCAAGCCCAAGTATTACGGCGCATCCGGCTGGGAGCGGGTTCCTACCGCCAACAACCGCAAGGACGTAAAGCTCACCGACATGGATAAGCAGATCCTGGAAATGCTCCGTGTGGGCCACTGCTATATGTCCGATCTGACCGATGCTCTCGGCGTGGACTCCAAGACCTCCGGTGCCTCCATCGAGAACCTGGATCAGGGTGGCTATATTGTCCGCGCCGGTATGCGCGGCTCCAAATTCTATACCTTCTCCATCACTGAGAAGGGCCTGGCCGCTCTGCCCGCGCTGTCTGGCAAGGAGGCTGAAATGATCAAGGAGGGCTTGACTCCTTTGTATGTCCAGTTGCTGAAGATCGTAAAGGACACCCCGGAGAAGCAGGCTGAGTTCCTCCAAAAGAACGGCATCAAGTCCATGCGTATGTCCTCCATCAGCTCTCACCTGACCCGCCACGGCTACATTGTGGAGGGTGGCCTGTTCAAGCGGAAGCTGCGCATTACCGACAAGGGCCGCACTGCAGTGCAGAAATACGGACAATAAACCATTTCACTCGGGAAGGTGGACGGTAGCTCGCCGCCCGCCTTCCCGGCCTTTACGAGGAGGAACCCCCTTGTATCAAGAAGAATACCGCCGCAAGCTCCTGACCGCTTCTGCCGCGGCAGAGACTATCCGGAACGGAGAGGCCGTCCTGTTGCCCGGCGGCGCCATCACCCCGGTGGAGTTCGGAAACGCGCTCCCCCAACTCATCGGCCGGCGCAGGGATATCCGGCTGATGACCTATCTCCCCTTGGCCGATCTGGCCATCTACAAGGCGGAAAACGCCGGAGAGACCTTTGCTATGGAGGCCCCTTTCTACAACCGCTTTCTCCAGGGGCCAGCCGACCGGGACTGCTGCGGCTTTATTCCCAACCACCTGCGCAATATCTCCCGTGACTGGCTCACGGCTGTGCCTGAGATCGATCTGATGGTGGTCACCGTCTCCCCAATGGATCACCACGGCTGGTTCACCATGACCGGTTCAGCTATCCTGGAGTGGGATCTGCTGCCCCGCACTAAGCGGCTCATCGTAGAGGTTGCCTCCCATGGCCCGCGCACTTTCGGGGACACGCTGATCCATATCTCTCAAGTAGATGGGATCATCGAATCCGACCGCTATCCCCCAGTTCTGCCTCGGGAGGCCCCCACACCAGAGGACGAGCTGCTAGGCGGCTATGTGGCCGAGCTGGTGGATGACGGGAGCACCATCCAGTTGGGTTTCGGCGGAACCATCGATGCTCTGGCCAGCCAGCTGAAGAAGAAGCGGGGGCTGGGCATCCATACCGAGTCCTTCTCCGACTGCGCCATGGAGCTGCTGAAGTGCGGAGCGGCGACTAACGCCAATAAAACCCTGCACCGGGGGCTGACAGTCACCTCCTTTACCATGGGGACGGAGGAACTCTATGACTACATCAACGACAACCCTGCCATTCTCCACAAGAGCCTGTCCTATACCAACGACCTGTCAGTCATTGCCCAAAACCGCAAAATGGTATCGATCAACGCAGCGCTCCACGTGGATCTGAGCGGGCAGTGTGCCTCTGAGGCGGTGGGTACACATCAGGTCTCCGGCAGTGGCGGGCAGGCGGACACCGGCGTGGGCGCGCAGATGGCCGGAGGCAAATCGGTGATCACACTTAAGTCTACCCGTATCCGGAATGACCCGGTTACCGGCCGACACTGCCGGGAATCTTGCATCGTGCCGGTGCTTCCCCTGGGCAGTTGCGTCACCTATACCCGCAGCAACGTCCACTTTGTGGCCACGGAATACGGAGCAGTGTGCCTGCGGGGACTGACGGTGAAAGAACGTGCCCGAAAGCTCATCTCCATTGCCCACCCAGATTACCGGGACTGGCTGCAGGAGGAGTTTGAGCACCTGTATCACATGAAACTGTAAAAAGGAGGGTTTCCTATGAATCAACATGAGGCTGTGATCGTGGCCTACGGCCGTTCGGGGGTGACTAAGGCTTATAAGGGCGGACTTGCCAAGGTGCATCCTGTGAGCTTTGCCACCGAGACTCTGAAGGGAGTGCTGGCCCGGGTACCCCAGTTGGATCCCAAGGAAATTGATGACGTTATCGTGGGCTGTGCCAACCCAGAGGGAACCCAGGGCTGGAACATGGCGCGGCTCATCACCCAGTTGGCCGGCCTGCCCAAGGAGGTCTCCGCCCAGACGGTGAACCGCTTCTGCTCCTCTGGCATGCAGACGATTGCCACTGCAGCCAACGCGATCATCGCCAATCAGTGTGATGTAGTGGTGGCCGGCGGCGTGGAGTCCATGACTCGCATCAAGAACATGTTCCTGGAGGAGGAGTTCCGTGATCCCGCCCTGGTAAAGTCCTATAACGAAGCCTATATGGCCCCAGGCTACACCGCTGAGCGGGTGGCCCAGAAGTGCGGCATTACCAGACAGGAGATGGACGAGTTCGCCGTGCGAAGCCATGCTCTGGCCGCTGCAGCCCAGGATGTCGGCGCCTTTGACGACCAGATCATCCCCATACATGGTGTGGGCCCAGACGGAGCCGATGTCTTGGTGGACAAGGATGAGGGGGTACGCCGGGGCACCAGCCTGGAAGGCCTGGCCAGCCTCAAGCCTTGTTTTGAGGGCATAGTCACCGCCGGTACCTCCTCGCAGATGAGTGACGGCGCCGCCTTTGTGGTGCTCATGAGTCGGGAGAAAGCGGAGACCCTGGGCATCGCCCCCATCGCCCGCTTTGTGGGCTTTGCTGTGGCCGGCTGTGAGTCGGAATACATGGGCCTGGGTCCCATCTATGCCGTACCCAAGGTGTTCCGGCGCACCGGCATAACCCTGGATCAGATCGACACCATCGAACTCAACGAGGCATTCGCTGCTCAAGCCATCCCTTGCATCCGCACCCTGGGCTTCGACCTGAACAAGGTCAATCCGGAGGGTGGGGCCATCGCCCTGGGGCACCCTCTGGGCGCCACCGGCGCGGTGCTCACTTGTAAGGCTCTATCCCGCCTGCGCCGCCAGGAAGGCCGTTATGCACTGATCACCATGTGTATCGGCGGCGGCCAGGGCGCAGCCGGAATCTTCGAAAGACTTTGAGTATAGCTCTAATTTTTAGGAGGCAGATTATCATGGCTAAGAAGACCATCATCACTGTGGCTACCACTGGTGCCTGGCCCAAGAAGGAGAATAACCCCAACGTGCCTCTGACTCCGGAGGAGATTGCCGAGGACGTGTACGAGTGCTGGAAGGCCGGCGCTGCAATTGCGCACCTCCATATGCGGGACGACGCAGGCAACGGTAGCATGGATGTGGCTAGGTTCCGCGAGACGGTGAAGCTGTTGCGGACTAACCACCCCGACTGCGATATCATCCTAAACATGACAACTTCCGGCGCTCTGGTAGCCAACGACGATCAGCGCAAGATACACCTGAAGGAACTACGCCCAGAGATGGGAACTTTTGACTGCGGAACTATGAACTGGATGCACACCGCTGTGTTTGAGAACTCCCCCAAGTTCCTGGAGACACTTGGCAAGGATATGCAGGAGTGGGGAGTCAAACCAGAGGTAGAGTGTTTTGACCCTGGAATGATCGGAAACGCCGCCTACTATGTGAAGAAGGGTGTACTCAAAGCACCTGTCCACTTTCAGTTCTGCATGGGTTGCGCCAACGGGATCCCCGGCTCCCTGAAGAATCTGCTGTTCATGAAGGAGACCCTGGACAGCCTGTGCCCTGGCTCCACCTGGAGTTGCTTTGGTGTGGGCCACTGTGCCATGGAGATCCTCTATGCCGCCCTGGCGCTGGGGGGGCATATCCGCGTGGGTATGGAGGACAATGTGATGTACTCCAAGGGCGTGCTGGCTGAGAGCAACACCCAGCTTGTGGCGCGGGCCGCCCGGGTGATCCGAGAGTACGGCAACGAGGTGGCCACCCCCGACGAGGCCCGCGAGATCCTGGGACTGAAGAAATGAGCAGGGGATAAAACTGCTCTATTACCGCGCCCGGATCTGCAGAGCCGAGGGTGCACTGGAAAAGATTGTGACCATACGCTGGACGATTGAAAATAAGAAGATGTACATGAGGTAACAGAAAGAGTTCATATTTTCCTCTTGCACATGTGCCAATTGCGTGAATATCCGAGGAATAAGCTGAGGGGCGTGACTGGGGGCACACCCCTCAGCATGTCGATGGCAGAAATACTTCTTGACCGAATGCTCTACATTGGCTTTGGCAGGACGGCCTTCAGAATTTGCGATGCCTAATTCAAAAGAGGATCTCAAAGTCCGGAGGAGGGAGGAAAAGCAGCTCCTATGTCTCCAATTACCGATGGAAGGATTTCGGCAGATGGTCTTACCCACCTATGGGTGGGGCAAGCAGAGCACCTGGCTTGCCGCAAGCGGCAGCCTGGCGCTATTTGCGGGCGTGGCCCGCACCCACTCCGGGAAGGGGCAGACGCCCGCAGGAAGACCCCTGTCACGGCCGTGTGCGCCCTGTGTGCCGGTTTGAGGGAAGGGGCGGAGGCGGTGCCCCTGTCGAGGGCATTTCGGCGGTGTTGGGCCGCGTGTGGGGTTGGGCTGTCCAAGACAGTCATGACGCGGTAATCCTGGTCATCCAGAACATTCAATTCCAGAAGAAGAACGCCTCTGGGGAGCCTGGTTTGGGGATCCTTGGGGGCGTTCGATTTTCGTACTAGGATAAAGGGAGGTGGTCGCAAGCGTCCACCTCCCGGCCACAAAGCCCCGCGGTGCGGGGCTTTTCCGGCTTTCGCGGAAGGTGCACCTTTTCACCACAGACAGCGGTTTTAGGTGGTCGTCAATTTGAGAAATCCAGTGTTTTCAGCTGGTTCCGGCCTTTTTAACCGACGCTGTGGGGGCGTTTGGGCTAGGAGCACCCTTCCCTGCATAGGATACGCAAATCCTGCGCCGCATAAAACAAAGAAAAGGCAAATGATAATGTTCTGTTAACTCTGCACCGTTGGCCTGGCTATTTCTCCCCTTCTGCGGTATGCTGTGTTGCTGCAAAGGAGGTAATAAGCCATGGCAAAACGAAGGGCCAACGGGGAGGGTAACCTCCGCAAGCGGAAAGATGGCCGATGGGAAGGACGATATACCGCCGGCCGCGATCCGGAGACGGGCAAGGCTATCTACAAAAACGTCCTGGGAAAGACCCAGGCGGAGGTCAAGGCTAAGTTGAAGCAGGCAATCGAGGAAGCGAAGGGGCTGGATGCGGCCAAGGTTGGTCGGTACACGGTTGGCCAGTGGATGGAGGTGTGGTTTGAGCACTACGCCAAGGTAAAGGTACGGCCCTCATCCCACCAGACCTACCGTGGGTATATCGACAACCACATCAAGCCCAATATTGGAAAAATCCCGCTGGAAAAGCTCACTTCTCTGGAATTACAGAAGTTCTACAAGAAGTTGTTGGAGGAAGGCAGGGTGGACCGGCTGGAATCCAGGCATCAGGCCAAGGGGCTGAGCCCCAAAACCGTGCGGAACATCCACCAGATCATTTCCTCGGCTATGAAACTGGCTCAGGAGCAGAAACTGATAGCCAGCAATCCGGCGGAGGGCTGCGCCCTGCCAAGGTTGGAGCACCGGGAGATGAAAACCCTACCTGTGGAACAGCTCCAGTCCTTCCTGAGAGAGGCCAAGGACAGCGGCGTGTTTGAGCTCTACTACCTGGAGCTGGCCACCGGCTTGAGGCGAGGCGAACTTCTCGGCCTGAAATGGGAGGATATTGATTTGGAGCGGGGCGACCTCCGGGTTCGGCGACAGATCGCCCGGATCAACGGCGAGGTGGTGGAGGCGCCGCTGAAAACGAAAAATGCCTACCGCACCCTGCCGCTGGCAGAGGACACGGTAAGCATTCTGTTAGAGCAGAAGGAAAAAGTGGGCGGTAGCCCCTGGGTATTCCCAAGTCCCACGGGTGGGCCAATCTCCCCGGACAGTGTGCTGCACATGCTCCACCGGGTGCTGAAACGGGCGGGGCTGCCTAGGGTGAGGTTCCACGATCTGCGCCACACCTTTGCCACCCTGGCCCTGCAAAACGGGGTGGACGTAAAAACGGTGTCCGGGATGCTGGGGCACTTCTCTGCGGGCTTCACCCTGGACACCTACGCCCATGTGACCACGGCCTCCCAACGCCAGGCGGCAAAAACCATGGGCAGTGTCCTCTCCGGCAGTTTCCAGTCCTGACCGCTCCGAGATCCCGTATGGGTCACGGTTTGGGTCAGACGAAAACGGCAAAAATAATCAGCCCGAAAAAGTGATGAAAGCAAAAGGAAACCCGCCAGAATCCATGGATTCTGACGGGTTTATGGAGTGTAAGACCAATTGAGATATCCCCGGAAATCCCTGAATTCATGGGCTTTGCGAGGCATTGGCCTTATTTTTTTGCCCTTTTTTAAGCAGAGCATCGGCAGATTCTCTGTGTGATGGGCCATTTTAGTGTTCGACCAAAAAAGATGTCCGCTTTATCCATGTCGAAAGATTGACTGAGGGAAGCGCCTGCTTCATCGGACACGTCATCCAAGGAGTTCGTCCAGCAGGTAGTTGTATTCCGGCAGCTGATCCGTGTACTC
>ERZ1643246.662-NODE-662-length-42692-cov-5.193517_pt1 | contig 42692 bp, 34 predicted proteins | sample MGYA00579265_ERZ1643246 | MGnify/ENA primary metagenome ERZ1643246 (study PRJEB29033, sample SAMEA4952261) | chicken gut metagenome | biome: Broiler Chicken; feature: Gastrointestinal Tract; material: Caecum | place: Ireland | collected 2018 | study: Broiler... | reverse complement strand
AAAAGCAAGCTTTTCTTCTGACAGCCTTCCCCTCTCCCTGCTGCATGTCTCAATGCTGAAGCATGTCTTCGATAAAAATGCCATAGCCTCTGGAGGGATCGTTGACGAAGACGTGGGTTACCGCGCCGATGATTTTTCCGTTCTGGATGATGGGCGCGCCGCTCATCCCCTGGACGATCCCGCCGGTGGCCTCCATCAGCTCAGGGTCGTCTACATGAAAGACAAAGGACTTGTTCTTTTCCTTCGCGTGATAATCGATCTGGTCAATCGCAATATGGTAGGCCCGCACTTCCCCGTCCACAGCGAAGAGGACGACTGCCTCATCCTTTTCAACCTCCTGCTTATACCCCACCGGATACTCCCGGTAATACCACCGCTGGGAGGATGGAATGTTCAACGTCCCGTAAATTCCCACATCCAGATTGCTCTCGATGACGCCAATCTGATTCTTCAATCCGTAGGATATGGCTCCGGTTACCTCTCCCGGCTCGCCGGCCGCGCTCTTGGAGATCTCCAGCACTGTTGTGTGGTACAGATACCCCTGTCCCATGGCCAGCATCTGTCCGGTATCCGAATCGCTGATTCCATGACCCAGCGCCCCGAAGGAGCCGTTCTCATCAAAATAGGTCATGGTGCCGACGCCGGCCAGATCATCCTTTACCCAGATGCCCAGCTGATAGAGCCCGCCGGAGACCTCCACCGACTCCACCGCCGCCTCGATGGTCTCCCCGTCCCTCTGAAGCCGAAGCCGCACCTTATCTCCGCCGCTCTCCTGAACCAGCTCGCCGATCTGCTCCTTGGATGTAACCTCCGTATCGTTGATACTCAGAATGTAATCTCCCGGCTGCACAATATTTTTCCCGGGCTCCGAATGTATCCCCTCCAGACTGGTCAGCTCCTTCGTGCCCACCACCAGGACATGATTCATTTTCATGTAAATTCCCACCGGCATTCCCACCGCGTACAGACTCTGCTCCTCGGCCTGCACCACTTCCACCTGCTTGAGCGGGATCAGCCCCAGGAGACGACACTGATAGGTCTGCCTCGTTCCCGAGGCCTTCACTGCGCTGGATGCCTCCATATCTCCCGATTCCTTTATCGGCTGCAGCGTGGCGGGAATATCCAGTTTCAGGTTTTCCGTGCTGCCCGACACCGTTATCTCGTCGGGAATGTAAGTATACAAAAGCGCCACCGCGAACAGCAGGTACACCGCCGCAGCCGCGGCAAACAGTTTTCTTCGATTTCTGAACAGACAATTTCTCAAGGTCTTTCCTCCCTCCCATACCGGGCAGCAAAGCCGATCTCGCCAAAATCCGACACCCGGTGGCTTTGCATCTGAAAAAAGAATCCCGCACCGCAGGATTCTTTTTTAGTATGGTTCTTTTGGGAAAAAATACTCTTATTTCCGTTTCTTATTATCTGCTAAATTTTTCATTTCCTCGGCGTTTTCGAGAACCTTCTCGGTAATCTCGGTACCGCCGAGCATGCGGGCCAGTTCCCGGATACTGCCCTCCCTGGAGAGCAGGGAAATGCGGGATACGGTGGCGCCGCCCTCCACCTGTTTTTCGATGAGAAAATGCCGATCCGCCATAGCTGCGATCTGGGGCAGGTGTGTGATGCAGACCACCTGATGATCTCTGGCCACCACCGACAGCTTTTCGGAGACCGCCTGAGCCGTCCGGCCGCTGATTCCGCTGTCAATCTCGTCAAAAATTAAGGTATCGATGGCGTCGTTCTCCGCCAGCACAGTCTTCATCGCCAGCATGATCCGGGACATCTCGCCGCCGGAGGCAATGTTCCGCAACGGCTTTAAAGGTTCGCCCGGGTTGGTGCTGATCATAAACTCTCCGTCGTCGGTGCCGTTTGACGTGTAGTGATCCAGCTGATCAAACTGCATATCAAAAGATACATCCAGAAAATTCAGGTCACGCAATGCCGCCTCCACCGTTCTGACCAGACGGGAGGCATACTTCTTTCGAACATCCGACAGCTGTCCGCAGGCTTCCTTCAGCCGCTCTTCCAGGCGGGCCGTCTCCGCCTTCAGCTCCGCCACGTAACTGTCATAGGAGGAGAGCTGTTCCATTCTCTGCCGCTTTGTCTCGCAGGCGGCTAGAATCTCCTCTATGGAGTTGCTGTATTTCTCCTTCAGACGATTGATCTCGTCCAGACGGGTCTCCGTCTCGGCGAACGCACGCGCATCAAAGGCCTCGCTCTCCTGATATTCGAAAAGTTCCCGGTTCAGATCATTCAGAAGACCGTCGATGTCCGTCAGCATACTCATAAAGCCGGCCAGGCGATCATCGTAATGCTCCACACCGGAGAGGGCGCGGATCGCGCGGCCGATCTGGTCGGAAGCCCCATCCATACCACCGGTCTGCTGGTAAGCTCCGCTTACCGCCTCCAGAATCTTCTTCCCATTGCTCTGCCGCCGGTACTCCCGCTCCAGAGTCTCATCCTCGCCCACCGAAAGCCCCGCAGCCTCGATTTCCTCCGTCTCATGTTCCAGGAAAGACAACTCCCTGGCCCGCTCCCGGTCATCCATATCGGCCTCGTCCAGTTCCTTCCTCTTTTCCCGGTACGCCGCGAACGCCTCCCGGACACGTTCCCTGGCAGGTTCGATTTCCATCTTCCCGTAAGTGTCCAAGAGCTCCATGTGCTTTTTCTTCTGGGTCAGTGACTGGTGCTCCTGCTGTCCATAGATGTCCAGCAGCACACTTCCCGCCTGCTTCAGCTTTGCGGCCGGAACCGTCTCCCCATTGATTCTGGCCACCGTCCGGCTCTCGGTAATCCGCCGGGAGAGAATAACCTCATCCTCATAGATAGGCAGATCCATCTCCTCCAGCAGTTTCCGCTGCCGCTCATCGCGGACGGAAAAGACCGCCTCCACCACCGCGTCCGCAGATTCATCCCGGAGCATCTCCTTTGCCACCCTGCCGCCAAGCGCCAGGTGCAGCGCCCCGAGAAGAATGGATTTCCCTGCTCCGGTCTCCCCGGACAAGATATTCAGTCCCTTCCCGAAAACGATCTCCGTCTCGTCAATCAGGGCCAGATTTTTCACATGCAGACTCTCTAACATAGCATCTCCTCTTTCGCAGTCTGTTTCACTCGTCCCCGGCGATCATTCCCCGCAGACGTTCCATGATTTTTACCGTGTCCTCCACGCTGCGCACCGCGCACATGATCGTGTCGTCCCCGGCGATACTCCCCACAATTTCCTGAAACTCCATGTGATCCAGCGCCGCCGCCACAGCCATCGCCATGCCGGACACCGTCTTGATAACCAGAATATTCTGGGCGTTGTCCATGGACAGAAATCCATCCCGGAAAATCCGGATATATTTCTCCGACAGATTCTGAGGCGTCTCCCGGTATGCCACATAGCGCTGTTTCCCGTCGGACATGGCCACCTTCGTCAGCTTCATCTCCCGGATGTCCCGGGATACCGTTGCCTGGGTCGCCACAAATCCGGCCCGCTCCAGCTCCTCCGTCAACTCCTCCTGCGTCCCGATCTGTCTGGTCGAGATCAGTTCCAGTATTTTCTCCTGACGCTCTCTCTTCATCAAACTATCCCTCTTTCTGTCAATTCTCTCTCATCCGAATCCGAATTCTCTCCAGGAAACTGATGTTGCTGAACTGTATCATCCGGGTCTTCTGCTTTGCCTTGCGCACCGTCAGGCGCTCCCCCGGCCGCAGCATCATCTTATGGCTGCCGTCAAAGCGCACCTCCGCCGTCTCCGTGATATCCTTCCTCCTGGGTGTGATCTCCACAACAATCTCGTCGGAGGAATCCAGCACAATGCTTCTGGAATTCAGTGTATGGGGATTGATCGGCGTCAGAAGAATCAGATTTGTCTTTGGATTCACGATCGGGCCGTTGGCAGAAAGGTTGTAGGCGGTGGAGCCTGTGGGTGTGGAAAAAATCATACCGTCGCAGTTGTAAGAGTAGAGATGCTCTCCATTGACATAGACGGTCAGCTGTATAATCTGAATCCCCGCGCTGCAGGACAGCACCACATCGTTGAGAGCCTGGGTCTCGGGGCTTCGTCCCTCAGGGCCGGCGATACTGCCCGAGAGCATCATCCGCTCCTCCACCTGATAGCGGTCGGCAAAGAGATCGTCCACCGCGTCGAAAACATTGTCCCGATCCAGCTCACACAGGTATCCCAGATGCCCGCAGTTTACGCCCAGCAACGGGATATTGCTGCCGAAGGTATTCTGCGCTGCCCGTATCAGCGTGCCGTCGCCTCCCACCGTGAGGATACACTGGGTCCCCTCCGGCACCGCGATCTCCCCCGGCCGACCGTCCTCGGGATTGTGGGCGCAGCTGCAGACACCGCCCTTCTGCTGAATATACTGCGTCAGACGTCGGATCAGCTCCCTCCGGCTCTCATCTTCATTTCTGGAAATAATAAAAAAATGCTTCACTCTACTTATCCAGCGCCTCGTGGGCCATCCGCACTACAGCCGCCACGTCCGCCGTCTCCTCACTTTCCGGTAAATTGTCGTTGGCAAGATGCACGAGATACTCGATATTTCCCTCGGGCCCCTTGACCGGGGAATAATCCAGATGCAGCACCCGAAAGCCCAGCCCCCGCGCGTAGGCAATAACCTTTTCTATTACTTCCCGATGGGTGCTCTGCTCCCGGACAACGCCCTTCTTCCCGACCTTGTCCTTCCCCGCCTCGAACTGGGGCTTGATCAGACATACCATCTGCGCTCCCTCTCTCAGCAGGGCTTTCGCCGGCTCCAGTACTTTCGTCAGGGAGATAAAAGATACGTCCACGGAAGCGAAATCCAGCGGCTCCCCGATCTGATCCGGCGTCACATACCGGATGTTCGTCTTCTCCATGCAGACCACCCGGGGATCCTGGCGCAGTTTCCAGGCAAACTGCCCGTATCCCACGTCCACCGCGTACACTTTCGCGGCCCCGTTTTGCAGCATGCAGTCCGTAAAACCTCCGGTGGAGGCTCCGATATCCATGCAGACACATCCGCTCAGATCCAGTCCAAACGCCTCCATGGCCTTCTCCAGCTTCAATCCGCCCCGGCTCACATACCGGAGTGTATTGCCCCGGACCTCAATCTTTGCCTCCACGTCAAAAAAGCTTCCGGCCTTATCCTCCCGCTGCTGATCCACGAAGACATTTCCTTCCATGATCATGGTCTTGGCCTTCTCTCTGGAGGGCGCCAGCCCCCGCTGCACCAGCAGCACATCCAGTCTCTCTTTCATCCTTGATCTCCCTGTATCTCTCGCCATACACCGGCAATCCGTCCGGCAATGGAAACCGCGTCAATTCCGAGTTTCTCCTTGAGAATAGCGATGCTTCCCTGGGGAACAAAGGCGTCCGGAATCGCGATCCTGAGGACCCTGCCTCCGTATCCCAGCTCCGACAGATATCCGGTAATCTGCTCCCCCAGGCCTCCGATTTCCACATTCTCCTCCAGCGTCACGATACATCGATACCTCTCAGCGGCGCCTTTCAGATATTCCCGGTCGAAGGGTTTCGCGAATCTGGCGTTGACCAGTCCCGCGGAAATTCCCTGTTCCTTTAATCTCTCCCTGACCTCAGCTGCCTCGGCCACCATACTTCCCAGGGCAAAGAGCAGAACATCCTCCCCCTCCCCGATGACCTCGCAACGTCCCAAAGCGACAGGGGCCCGATGCTCTTCCAGACCGGTCCATGCCTCCCCCTTGGGATAGCGCATGGCGATGGGGCCATCGAAATGAACCGCAAATTTCAGCATATCCGACAACTCCCACTTGTTTTTCGGTGCCATGACCGTCATGTTGGGGATGGAAGTCAGGTAGGAGATATCAAACACACCCTGATGGGTCTCCCCGTCACTTCCCACCAGTCCTGCCCTGTCAATGGCAAAGACCACCGGCAGCTTCTGAATGCAGACATCGTGAAGCACCTGATCGTAGGCCCGCTGCAGAAAAGAGGAGTACACAGCCACCACCGGCCGCCTTCCCCCCGCCGCCAGAGCCGCCGCGAAGGTAACCGCGTGCTCCTCGGCGATCCCCACATCGAAGAAACGATCCGGAAACATGTTATGGAAGCGCTTCAGGCCGGTTCCCGTCTCCATGGCCGCCGTGACAGCCACCACCTTCTCCTCCCGGTCTCCCATCTTCCGCATGACCGTGGAAAAGATATCCGTGTAGGTGGGTTTCTCATTCTTGACCGGCAGCCCGCTCTTGATCTCAAAGGGCGCCGTGCCGTGAAACCGTGCCGGATGCCGCTCCGCCGGAGGATAGCCATACCCTTTCTTCGTCATCACGTGCACCAGCACAGGCCCCTGTACCTGCATGGCCTCCCGCAGCACGCGGACCAGCGCGCCGATATCATGACCGTCCACCGGACCGAGATACATGATCCCCATGTCCTCAAAAAACATGCCGGGGATAACCAGCTGCTTGATACCGCTCTTGGTCTTTCGGATATTGTCCACGATCCGCTGCCCGTATACCGGGATCCGCTCCAGGGACTGGGTAACGCCCTCTTTCAGCCCGGTGTAGTTGTCGCTGGTGCGCATTTTGGACAGAACCCTGGACAACCCGCCCACGTTCTCCGAGATGGACATGTTGTTGTCATTCAGCACAATGATAAAATTCTTTTTCAGACGGGAGGCATTATTCATGGCCTCATAGGCCATGCCACCTGTGAGCGCCCCGTCGCCGATGACGGAAATCACATGGTAATCCTCCCCGGACAGCTCTCTGGCCCAGGCATAGCCCAGTCCAGCGGAAATCGAGGTGGAGCTGTGGCCGGTGTCAAAGGAATCGCAGGGGCTCTCCGCGCGCTTCGGAAAGCCGCTCATCCCCCCGTAGGTTCTCAGGTCATCGAACCCCTCCTTGCGGCCTGTCAGAATCTTATGCGTATAGGACTGATGTCCCACGTCCCAGATCAGCTTGTCCTTCGGAAAATCGCAGACCAGATGGAGCGCCATCGTCAGCTCCACAACACCCAGGTTGGATGCCAGATGCCCCCCTGTGACCGAGAGCTTCTCGATCAGAAAGCGCCGTATCTCTCTGCGGAGTGTCTGCAGTTCCTCCGGCGTCAGTTTCTTTATATCATTCCACTGTTGTATCTTATCCAGCACCATACGTATCTTCCCCTATCTGTCCCGATGAATCAGCCAGCCCAAAAGCCCCTCCAAAAACCGGCTGTCACCCGGAAGACTCTTCAGCTGCTCAATGGCCTCCTCGGAAAGCCTCCGCACATCCTCCCGGGACTTCTCCAATCCCTCGAACACCACATAGGTGGCCTTCTGATTTTTCTCGTCACTTCCCACCGGTTTGCCCAGCACTGCCTCATCTCCGGCCACATCCAGAATGTCATCCTGAATCTGGAACGCCAGGCCTACCTTACCGGCGATACGCTCCACCGCCGCCGTCTCCTCCTTTGAGGCGCCCGCCAGCACCGCTCCGATCATCATGGATGCCTCGATCAGCGCACCGGTCTTGAGCCGGTAGATAAAGTCCAGCCGCTCCCGGGAAATATCCTCCATCTGCTCGGATTCCACATCCACAACCTGTCCGCCCAGCATGCCATAGACACCGGACTTGCCCGCCAGAAGTTTCAGCGCCGCCGGGATCCCGGGATTTTCCGGTTCCAGGTCAAAGGCGGTAAGAGCTGTCTCAAAGGCATAATTCTGAAGAGCGTCTCCAGCCAGAATCCCCATGGCCTCCCCATATACCGCATGGGTGGTTGGTTTTCCGCGGCGCAGCATGTCATTGTCCATGGCCGGCAGATCGTCGTGTACCAGGGAGTAGGTGTGAATCATCTCGATGGCTGCCATAAAGGGCTCCACCAACGCCCCCTCTCCTCCGAACAGGCGGTAAGTTTCCTGCATCAGCATGGGGCGCAGACGCTTTCCGCCCGCCCGGACGCTGTAGTTCATCGCCTCAAAAACAGTGGTCTGATAGCCCTCCTCCCGGGGCAGGTAACGCTCGAGAATATTGTCGATCTCCTGCGCTTTTTGATTGATCTCTTCCCTCAGATTCATAGTTTACTCCTCATCCAGCGGTTTCAGCCGGCCGTCCTCATCCAGCTTCATCACCTGTTTCTCCACCCTCGAAATTCTCTCATTGCAGAACTTCAGCAGTTTCATCCCTTCCTCATACAGACCAAAAGACTCCTCCAGAGGGATATCCCGGGATTCCATCTTTCGGAGGATCTCCTCGATCTTCTCGAATCCCTCTTCCACTGTCATCCGCTCCAGCGCTTCCTGTTCCAGTACAGCCGGATCCTCTGCTGTCTGATCTGTTGTTGTCTGGTCTGCAGTCATCGGTTTCTCATTCTTCTCTTCCATAGATCAGTCCCTCGATTTTCTCCTTCACTTCCGCTTTCACGCCGCCTTTTCTGAAATAGATCCGCAGCAGGTCTCCCGCCTGAAGATCGCCGCCGTCCGAGACGCGCTTTCCCTTTTCATCCGTCACACAGGCATATCCCTGGCTGAGCTTCTTTGCCGGGGAAACGCCCTCCAGACGACCGGCCAGAAGTCCCAGCTGGTTTTTCTTATCCTTTATCGCCGCCTCCATCCGATCCGCAAGCCGCTGTTCCAGCACACCGCAGCGATTCAGCTTTTCATTGATTCGATTGGCGGGGCTGTAAGCCCGCATCTGCTGGCGCAGATGCTCCTCCCGCCTTTTGGCATCCCTGACGCGGTAAACCATGGTACTCTTTATGCGAGCTGCCGTAGTGTCCAGATCCAGCAGAAACTGCTGAAAATCAAATACCGCCCGCTCAGCCGCCTCAGAGGGCGTGGCCGCCCGCAGATCCGCCACGAAATCCGCGATGGTAAAATCTGTCTCGTGGCCCACCGCCGATATGACCGGCGTGTCGCAGGCAAAAATTTCTCTGGCCACTTCCTCCTCATTGAAGGCCCACAGTTCCTCGATGGAACCGCCGCCTCTCCCCACAATCAAAACATCCAGCCCCATGGCATCCAGTGCCCGGATACCGGAGATCACGCTGGCCACAGCCCCTTCTCCCTGCACAAGAGCCGGGTAGAGAATCAGTTCCACGTAAGGGTTCCGGCGCCTGGCGATCTGAATGATATCCCTTACCGCCGCCCCGGTGGGGGATGTGACAATACCGACTCTGGTGGCATAGCGCGGAATGGGCTTTTTATACTCCGGGGCAAACATCCCCATCTCCTCCAGCCTGGCCTTGATCCGCTCAAACTCCAGATACAGATCCCCGGCTCCATCCAGGGTAATCTGTCTGGCGTAAATCTGATATTTCCCATCCCGCTCGTAGACTTCCACCGATCCCGCGACGATGACCTGATCTCCGTTTTTCATGGAAAATTTCAGGCCCTGCCGACGGTTTCCCGCGAACATGACGGCGGGGATGGCCGCCTTCTCATCCTTCAGTGTAAAATAGATATGGCCGGAGGAATGGTATTTGCAGTTGGAGACTTCGCCCTGAATCAGGATCTTTTTCAGAAGAAAATCCTCCTCGAACATCCGACTCACATAGGCGTTGACCTGGCTGACGGAATAGATATTCTGTTTCATGCGATCCTGGCCAGAACGCCGTTGACAAAGGACGCCGCCTGCTCTCCGCTGTATTTTTTCGCGATCTCCACCGCCTCGTTGATGGCGATGGCGCGGTCGATTTTCTCATATCGGATCTCGTAGACCGCCAGCCGGATGATGGACAGATCCACCTTGGACATGCGGCTGGTCTTCCAGCCGGTCACATTCTCGTTGATGCAGTCGTCGATCTCCTGCACCTTATCCATCAGATCCCGGCATTTATCCTCCACATACACCTGCTGCTCCCCCAGATCCGTCTCCTCCTCCAGCGAGAGACGCAGCTGCTGGGGCAGTTCCTCGGTATCGTGAAACTCTATCTGAAAGATCAGTTTGAAAATCTCTTCTCTGATTTGTCTTCTCGTCATGTTCTATCCTTTCCGGCAGACCGGTTTCTGCCATGCCCCGCGGGCCGCCTGCCCTGGGACAATGATTTCGCATGGTAAAAAAAGGATGTCTGTACAGACACCCTTTATTATACTCCAAATTACAGGGAAACAGAAGAAAAAATTACTGGTTTGACACATTTACCGCGGCAATGCGGATATCCACGCCTGTCACGGAAAGTCCCGTCATGTTCTCCACTGTCGTCTTGACCTTCTCCTGCACCGCTTCGCAAACCTTCGGAATCTCGTATCCGTATTTCATGTTCAGCGAAAGACGCACGCTCACGGTGCCGTCCTCCTCAGCAAAAGTGCGGACACCCTTAGAGAGCTTGTTGATTCCCACCTTGCTGATGATATCCGATGTGAGATTGCCGGAGAGGGAATCCACACCCTCCACCTCGGCAGCCGCCAGTCCGGCAATGCCGGCCAGCACCTCATCGGTAATATGCACGCCGCCGTTCTCGTCTTCTTTTATCGTAAAACTTCTTCTCTCCTCTGCCATTGTACCTGCCTCCTACAATATGATACCGCTATTATAGCAGAATTACCCTCACAGGAAAAGCCTATTTTTTTGCCTGCCCGTCGGGAAGATCCCCCGGCCAGCGGTAAGGCGTCTTCTGATACACATAGTAATTCAGCCAGTTGGTGTAGAGGAGATTTCCGTGGCTTCTCCACTGCAGCAGCGGTTTCTTCGTCTCGTCGTCTCCCGGATAATAGTTGACCGGAAGATCGATATCCATGCCCTTCGCCTTATCCCGCTTGTATTCCCGATCCAGGGTAACCCGGTCGTACTCGGGATGCCCCATCATGAAGATCCGGCTGCCGTCCCGGGACATGCAAAGGAGCACTCCCGCCTCGTCCGACTTTGCCAGCACGATCAGATCCTCACAGGTCTCGATGTCCTCGGTCCGCACCTCGGTGTGGCGGGAATGGGGCGCCATGAAATAATCGTCAAAGCCGCGCACCAGCGGCACCTTGCGGTTCTGGACATGATGTTCGTAAACGCCGAATTTTTTCTTCTCCAGCACATGCTTGGGAATTCCGTAGTGATAGTACAGCCCGGCCTGGGCTCCCCAGCACAGGTGCAGGGTGGATGTCACATGGGTCTTGGTCCACTCCATAATCCCGCAAAGTTCCTCCCAGTAGTCCACCTCCTCATACTCGTACAGTTCCACCGGCGCTCCGGTGATGATGAGTCCATCCAGATACTGGTCTTTGATCTCATCGAAGTGCTGATAAAATTTGTTCAGGTGGCTTTTGGAGGTGTTTTTCGACTCGTGGCTGGCCACTGTGAGGAAAGTCACATCCACCTGCAGGGGCGTGTTGGAAAGGGAACGCAGCAACTGCAGCTCCGTGTCCTCCTTCAGGGGCATCAGGTTCAGAATACCGATTTCGATGGGACGGATATCCTGATGGATCGCCCGGTTCTCGTCCATGACAAAAATATTCTCGTGTTCCAGTATCGCCTTCGCAGGCAGATCGCTCTGTGTCTTAATCGGCATGCTCTGCCACCTCTCTCTCCTCTATCAGTTTCTGAAGCTCTTCCTCTGTCAGTACCGGTATACCGAGAGCTCCCGCTTTGTCCAGCTTGCTGCCGGCATTCTCTCCGGCCACCAGATATCCGGTTTTCTTCGAGACAGATCCCGTCACTTTTCCTCCGTGGCGCTCGATCAGCTCCGCGGCCTCCTTGCGGCTCATGCTGGGAAGGGTTCCGGTAATCACAAAGGTTATCCCCTCCAGAACGGTATCCGATCCCTCCTGCCGGTGCATCTGCATATTGACGCCCGCCTCCTTCAGACGGGCGATCATCTCCTTTGTGGCGGGATCCGCGAAGAAATCCATAATCGCCTTCGCGCTGATCTCCCCGATATCCTCCACCGCCAGGAGCTGTTCCATATCGGCCTGTTCCAGGGCATCTATGGAGCCGAAATGATTCAAAAGCGTCTTGGCCGCCGCCTTTCCCACGTTCGGGATTCCAAATCCGGTCAGCAGCCGGTCAGCGTCCCGGCTCTTTGCCTCCTCGATGACCGCCAGAAGCTTGTCGGTGTTCTTCTCCTTGCCGATGATACCGGCCTCAATCAGCTCCTCGCGGTGTTCCTTCAGAGAAAAGATGTCGGCGATCCCCTTCAGATAGCCCAGCCTTACCAGCTCCTCGATGTAGACGGCGCCGAATCCTTTCATATCCATGGCATCCCGGCCCACGAAATTGATGATATGACGCTCCAGCTGCGCTGGACAGGTGGGGGAAGTACAGCGGATGTCCGCGGTATTTTTCTCCCGCTGGGCAGGCGCTCCGCACACCGGGCACACATCCGGTATCACAAACGTCTTCGTGCCCGCCGGACGCTTTTCATGAACCACCGCCCGGATCTTCGGAATGATCTCCCCGGACTTGTAGACCAGCACTGTATCTCCGATACCGATGTCGAGATCGTTGATGAAATCCTGATTGTGCAGGGTCGCCCTCGAGACCGTCGTCCCGCAGAGGCGGACCGGCTCAAATACCGCTGTCGGAGTAATCCGCCCGGTTCTGCCCACCGACAGTTCGATATCCAGGATCTTCGTCTCCTTCTCCTCCGGCGGATACTTGTAAGCCACCGCCCAGCGGGGCACCTTGGAGGTGGCTCCCAGCATCTGTCTCTGGGCGAAATCGTTGATCTTTACCACCGCTCCGTCGATGTCATACCCGAGATCTCCCCGCTTTTCCCCGATGGCACAGATAGCGTCCCACACCTCCTCGGCCGTGGTGCACACCCGATAATCCTCGATCACGCGGATTCCCTGGGATTTCATATACTCGTATGCCTGCGTATGGGTGGAAAATTCCCGCCCTCTGACCTGCTGCAGATTAAAGATGAACATGGAGAGCTGGCGCTGGCGCACAATGCTGCTGTCCAGCTGCCGCAGCGTTCCGGCCGCGCAGTTTCTGGGATTGGCGAAGGGCTTTTTCCCGAGAAGTTCCTGGGTGGCATTGACCCGGTCAAAGGCCTTCTCAGTCATGTAAACCTCGCCGCGGATCTCCAGATACTCCGGCGCGTCGGAAAGTTCCTCCACCACATCGTCAATCTCCCGGGCGTTTGCCGTGACATCTTCGCCGAAATTGATACCGTCTCCCCGGGTTTCCGCCAGCGCCAGATGTCCCTGCTCATAGCGCAGGCTCATGGAGAGGCCGTCGATCTTGTACTCCACCACAAACTCCGGATGATCCAGTTTCTCCCGCATCTCCTCCACGAAGGCGTCCACTTCCTCCCGGGAAAAGACATCCTGAAGGCTCAGCATGGGCACGTTGTGACGCACCAGCACCCCCGCCTCCCGCTTTGCCTTTCCTCCCACCTTTCTGGTGGGGGAGGACGCGTCGGCAAACTGAGGATACGCCTGTTCCAGTTCACGCAGCCGGCGCATCATCATGTCATACTCGTAATCGGATATCTCCGGCGCGTCCATGTTATAGTAACGATCACTGTGATACTCTATCTGTTTTCTCAGGCTGCGGATCTCCTCCCCGGGATTTGCCGCATCCTCTCGAATCTGTTCCTCCGAACTCATACTGATCTGCTGCCTCCTGTCTTTTCCAGTTCTCTCATCAGCCCGGCAAACTCCGCCTCGGTTACCTCGCGGTACGCCCCTTCCGGCAGTTCGCCCAGCAGAAGATTCATAATCCTTATCCTCTGCAAATCCTTCACACGGTATCCGCAGGCCTCACACATTCTGCGAATCTGCCGGTTCCATCCCTGGGTCAGGACAATGGAGAAGCCATTCCGCCCTCTTCGTCTTACCTGACAGGGTCTGGTGGTCCGGTCCAGGTCCGGCAGATACAGTCCCGACGCCATCTTCCTGAGGAACTCAACGGTAACCGGCCGGTCCACCTGTACCAGGTACTCTTTCTCATGACGTTCGCTTCCCCGAAGAATCCGGTTAACCAGCTCGCCCTGGTTTGTCATGAGAATCAGCCCGCGTGACTCCTTGTCCAGCCGTCCCACCGGGTAAACCCTCTGGGGATAACGGACGAAATCCACAATATTGTCCCGGTCCCGCCTCTGGGTGGTACAGACGATCCCCCTGGGTTTGTTGACCATCAAAAGTACCGGACGCGGTTTTTCCTCTACGGTCCTTCCCCGGAACGTGACCTTCTGGCCCGGGAGAACCTTCTGGCCCGCCACCGCCGGTCTGCCATCCACGAGAACCCTTCCGGCCTCGATCTCCCGGTCTGCTTCCCGCCGGGAACAGATCCCGGCGGCGCTCAGAAATTTGTTCAGGCGAACGCCAGTCTCTTCCATCATCTGTCTGCCCCTTTTTAGAAAATAACGGAGACTGAAGCAGTCTCCGTTAAGGAAATCTTATTGTACTTGCGCCTGAAGGATATCCGTTCGAACGTATCCCTCCTGGCCGTTGTAGGTAACTTTCGTCCAGCCCTCCGCGTAACTCATCTGTACGGTCACATACTCTCCGGCATATGCCAGCGCCAGCCTCGGCGCCGTCTCGCTCATGGAAGTCCGAATGTTGGTGGACTCAGTCAGCCGAATCTGCTGCCCGGCCGCAAGTCCCGCAGCCTGTTGTTGTTGCTGCTGTTGCTGCTGTTGCTGTTGTTGCGCCGCCTGCTGCTCTGCCGCTGCCTGGGCTGCTGCCGCCTCCGCTGCAGCCTGCTGTTCCGCCGCTGCCTGGGCTGCTGCCGCCTGCTCCGCGGCCTGTTGTTCCGCCGCTGCCTGAGCTGCCGCCGCCTCCTCGGCTGCCTTCTGTTCTGCCGCTGCCTGCTGCTCTGCTGCCTCCTGGGCCGCTACCTGCGCCCGGTAATCGGACGCCCATTTGGTAATGGCATCCTGAAGTGTCACATTTACAAACGTATTCAGCGACTCGTCCTCCACCATAGCCTCATTGCACTCCTGCTGCACCTCCGCCTGGAGCGCCGTCACATCCGGCTGCTGCTCGAAGGCCGCAATCAGAGACGCGATGTTGTCATCCAGCTCGTACTCGCCATTGGCCTGGTTGAAAGAACTGTAAATATTGTTGATGTAGAGTTTTCCCTCATCGTTGGTCTGTACATAGAAGAAATCCAGTCCTGCCGCCGTAGTCTCAATATCTTTGAACTTCATATGCAGATATACGGAAACCAGATAGGAAGAATCATCCGCCCCCCGCTTGGAGTATACCTTCAGGTTCTGATACTCCTCCACATACTGACTGAAGAACTGAATGTAGCTCTTCTCGGCGTCGGAAATCGGTGTGGCAATCGTCTGCAGATCATCCACATTTCCATCCGCGAAATCCTTATAATACTGCTGAATCAATGCGTTCAGCTCCTCGTTGGAATCCTCAGAGAATTTCTGATAAACACCTGACATGGGGTCTTCGTCCGCGGAAGTCCCTGCCGTGCAGCGGGAAAGAATCAGCGCCATAGCCAAAAGCACCAGTACCGCCAACACGTAGCGAAAATATTTCTTCATCCATAAGGTCCATCTATCACGATCAAAAATCATGGAAAGCCGATCTTTCAGGTTTAAACTGTTCATACGTCTGCCTCCGTTTTGAAACAGGTCCTTTAGGTTTGAAAAGCAGGATTTAAAAAATCCTGCTTTTTCGTGTAGACGACTGGATTCGAACCAGCGATCTTCGGAGTCGGAGTCCGATGCGTTATCCAGCTACGCTACGCCTACAAAATCTATCGACTTATCTATATTATCAAAAGCATTTACCGATGTCAACTTTTTTTGCAGGCAAATCGAAACTTCCGCTCTTTCTCTATTCCAAATCGAGTTTCTTCGCGATCTCTGCCAGCGCGTTGGCGGATTCTTTCAGTTTCTCCTGTTCCTCCGGGGAAAGATCGATGGGCACCGTGGTCTCCACACCGTCGCTTCCCACGATGGCCGGCATACTCAGCACCACATCCTCAATCCCATACTGTCCGTGAAGCATCGTCGAAACCGGGAGGATCGACTTCTCATTTCGCACAAGCGCCTCACAGATTCTGCGCACCGACATGGCGATTCCGTAATAGGTGGCCTTCTTTTTGGCAATGATCTCATAGGCGCTGTTCTTTACGGTCTCGGCGATCTCCTTCATGGCGTCCTCGTGATTGTAAAATCCCCGCATCTCGCAGATGTCATGGATGGGGATACCGGAGACGTTGGCGCTGCTCCAGGCCGCAATCTCGCTGTCGCCGTGCTCGCCTATGATAAACGCGTGAATACTTCTGGGATCCACCTGAAGATGCTCCCCAAGCTGATATTTGAACCGGGCGGTATCCAGCACGGTCCCGGACCCGATTACCCGATGCTCCGGCAGACCGCTGAGCTTCATGGCCGTGTAGGTAAGGATATCCACCGGGTTGGACACAATGAGCAGGATCCCTGCGAAATTCCGCTTCGCGATCTCCGGAATGATGCTGCGGAAAATCCCCACATTCTTCTGCACCAGGTCCAGCCTCGTCTCCCCGGGCTTCTGGTTCGCCCCGGCAGTGACAATGATGATGGCGGCATCCGCGATATCGTCATAATCCCCGGCATAGATTTTCATGGGCCGGGCAAAGGGGATTCCGTGGGCCACATCCAGAGCCTCGCCTTCCGCCTTGTCCCTGTTGGCATCCAGCAGCACCAGTTCCGAAAACAGGCCGCTCTGCATGAGACAGAAGGCGGAGGCGGATCCCACAAACCCGCATCCGATGATTGCCGCTTTCCGATTGTTGATTTCTCTTTCCATATGCTTCTCCTTTCGCCTTATCTTTTCTTCTCGCTTGTGATTCTCACTCGGTTTTCCGCTGTTTACAGGTCATCCACCAGCGCCGTGCTCTTGGCGTAGGCCGTACTCTTTGCCTCAAAGAAATCCGTCTTTACCATGTTGGCATTGGAGTACTGGCTGACCCATGTCATGCTCTCCGGCTCTCTGTCGTATCCCTCGTAGAGCGTGCCGTATCCAAGCCCTGACCATCTCTGATTTCCCAGATATTTGATATAGTCCGTTATCATGTCCTTCGTCAGCCCCGGGATGTCATCTCCGATGACGTAGTGGCCCCAGGCAATCTCCTGACGCACGCCCTCCTCCAGCATCTGCCGCAGCGTCTCGATACGCTCCGGCGTAAAGAGTTCCGGATTCTCCTGCTGCAGCTCGTGAATGATATTGCGGAACAGCCACAGATGGGTGTTCTCATCCCGGTTAATGTATCGGATCTCCTGGGCAGAGCCGGGCATTTTCCCGTTCCGCGCCAGATTGTAGAAAAACATGAAACCGGAGTAGAAGTAGACGCCCTCCAGAATATAATTTGCCATGGCAACCTTCAGCAGCGTAAAGGCGTCTTTCTTCTTCTGAAACTCATTGTACAGATCTCCGATGAAGGTATTGCGCCGCAGCAGATGCTCGTCTGTCTTCCACTGATAGAGAATTTCATCTCTCTTCGTCGGACTGCAGATGGTGTCCAGCATATAGCTGTAACTCTGGCTGTGCACACACTCCTGGAAAGTCTGGATGGACAGGCACAGGTTGACCTCATTGGCGGTAATATACTCGCCGATGGCCGGCAGGTTTGCCGTCTGGATCGAATCCAGAAACACCAGAAAGCTTAAGATCTTGTCGTAGGCTGTCCGCTCCGGGACGGAAAGCTTCGGATAATCCTTCACATCCTGGGAGAGGTTGATCTCCTCCGGTATCCAGAAATTGTTCATCGCCTGGCGGTACCAGTCGCTGACCCAGGGATAGCGCATATTGTTGAAATCGTTCAGGTTGGTCGTGTTTCCCCCGATCATCCGACGCAGTCTTACCTCCGTGTCGCCGTCGGGATTAAACAAAGGTTTTTTCTTCAGCTCTTCCGTCATCGTCTGTCTCCTTTCCCGTCAGGAAGCGCAGCTCTCGCACTCTTCCACCTCCAGTGATCTGGATCTCACATAGTAAATCGTCTTCACGCCGCTGCGCCACGCCAGCAGATACAGTTCCAGCACCTGGCGCATCGTATAATCGTTGGTAATGTAGAGATTCACACTCTGGGCCTGATCAATATGGCGCTGCCGCACGCCGCAGGCCCGCATACTCCAGCGCTGGTCAATGAGATGCGCGTTCTTGTAATACCAGTAGGTTTTGATGGACAGCTCCGGCGCGACTCTCGGCAGCATGCTCCCCTTTTTCTCTTCCAGGAAGAAACGCTTCATGATGGGATCCAGACCGGCTGTCGTACCGGCCAGAATGCTGGTGCTGGATGTGGGGGCCACCGCCAGCAGATACGCGTTTCGCATTCCCTGGGCCGCCACCTTATCGGCCAGCTCCTTCCACTCCGGCGTGTCGTATCCGCGCTTTTTAAAATAAGCTCCCGTCTGCCAGTCGCTGCCCTCGAAGAAATCATAGCAGCCCTTCTCTCTGCTCAGTTCCGTGCTGGCCTCAATGGCGGCGTGATTGATGCGCTCAAACACCTTGTCCACAAAAGCCAGGTGTTCCTCACTCTCCCAGGAGATTCCCCGCCTGGCAAGCATGTGATGATATCCGCTCACACCGAGACCGATGCTGCGGTAGCGTCGGTTGGTAATCTTTGCGTAGGGCAGCGGGTAAAAGTTGAGATCGATGACATTGTCCAGCGCTCTCACCACGGTTCCCACCAGTTCGTGCAGATAGGAGTCGTCCTCCACCGGAATATTTCCAAGCACCAGAGAGGCCAGATTGCATACAACCAGTTCCCCCGGGCGGGTAGTCGTCACTACGACCGTGTCCCCCTCCCCGGTTCTGATCTCCGTGGAAACGCTCTCGATGGGCGCCATATTCTGGGCAATCTCAGTACACAGATTGGAACAGTAAATGATCCCCCTGTGTCCGTTGGGATTTGCCCGGTTGACCGTATCCCGGTTGAAGGCGAAGGGTGTCCCCGTCTCCACCGCGGACTTCAGCACCAGCCGCACAATATCCTTGACGGTAACCGTGCGCTTGGGGATACGGGGATCCCGGACACAGTCGAGATAGCGGCGCTCCCACTCCTCCCCGTAAAAGTCCTCCAGCGCGTACCCCTTTACCGTCAGTACGTCGTGGGGACAGAGCAGATGCCACTCGTGGTTCAGGTCCTCCTCCGCCAGCTTCCAGAACAGATCCGGATAGCAGACAGCCGGGAACACGTCATGGGCCTTCATCCGGTCATCGCCGTTGTTTGTCCGAAGCTGCAGAAATTCCGGGAGATCCTTGTGCCAGGCGTCAAGATAGACCGCCACGGCACCCTGCCGCATACCCAGCTGGTCCACCGCTACCGCCGTGTCGTTGACCAGCTTGATCCATCGGATCACGCCTCCGGCCGCCCCGTCAAATCCCCGGATACTGCTGCCGGTGGCTCTCACTTTTCCAAAATACAGTCCCATGCCGCCCCCGAATTTGCTGACCTGGGCAAAGTTGTCGATGGAGCGGTAAATGCCTGTCAGATCATCCGGCACTGTGTCGATGAAACAGCTGGACAACTGATGATAAGGTTTGCGGGCGTTGGACAGCGTCGGTGTCGCCATCGTAACCTCCATCCTGCTGAGCATATCATAGAACCGCTTTACCCAATCCATGCGGTTCTCCTTTTCCTCCATGGCCAGATGCAGGGCGATGCCCAGATACATTTCCTGAGGCGTCTCCAGGGGCGCGCCATGGTGGCTGCGGATCACGTACCGCTTGAGCAGAAGATCCAGCCCCGCGTAGGTAAACAGCTTGTCCCGCTGCAGCTCGAGGAATGCCTCTGCCTGCTCGATTTCCTGCCGGGAATAGCGTTCCAGAATGTAGGCACCGTAAAGTTCCTTGTCGGTCAGATAACGCAGCTTGTCATAGAAACTGCCAATCCCACGCTTTTTCAATTCCTGCGCAAGTTCGAGGCTGAACTGATAATTCAGAAACCGGGCTGCGATATACTCCCACTTCGGCGCCTCGGATGTGGTCAGTTCCACCGCCGCTTTGATCAGCGCGTTCAGGATCTCATGAATCGTCAGATCACTCTTCCGAAAACCGGAAAATTTATTGTACAGCAGGTGCAGCCCATATTCCCCCTCCGGGAAATCCCGCTGAATTTCCAACAGGATTTTTCCGAACTCTTCTTCCTTTACCGCGTCCGCCAGTTCCATTCGGGCGCTCCGCAACTCTGTGCGCTTCTGCCGGTACAGAATATAGCTCTTTGCCACATCGTAGTATCCGTTTGCCATGAGAATCCGCTCCACCATATCCTGGATTGCCTCCACTGTGTGGGGGCCTTCCCCGAGATTCTGCTCCACCTGAGAGAGCAGATCCCGCAATACTTCCTGCCGGCATGTCTGTCCCACGCTGTCAAAGGCTTTTTGCATCGCGCTTGTGATCTTTTTCCCGTCATATTCCTGTGTCGTGCCGCTTCGTTTGATGACTTTCATGTTCTGCCTGCTCTCCCATCTCTGATTTTCCGCGCATACATGTTCTCGCCGAACATATCTTGCGCGGTTCACGCTCTCTCTGCCCCGGTTTCTTCCGGGAAGCAGCGAGGATTGAATGCCATTATAAACTATATATTGGCCTTTTTCAAGCAGGATATACAAAATATAGTCTTTTTTACCCCTCTATCGTTCCGACGAAATGCGATCTGCAATCTCCTCAGCGATCTCTGCCGGGGTACGTCCGTCCACCGGGATCTGCAGGTTCGCCGCCGCCTCGTAGGCAGGGCGTCTCTCTTCCATCATGGCGGCGATGGCTGTCACGTTTTTCTTTCCCGCCAGCAGAGGCCGGTTGTCGTCTCCTTTTACCCGCTCCAGAATCGTCTCCGGGGACGCCTTCAGGAGGACCGTGACGCCGTGTGCTGCCATGATATCCCGGTTTTCCTCCCGCATGGCGATACCTCCGCCGCAGGAGATGATCTTCGCCCCGCTCTCCGACAGGTCCCGCAGCATCCGGGTCTCTTTTTCCCGAAAGATTTTCTCCCCCTCCCTCTCAAAAATCTCAGGGATTGATCTTCCTTCCCGCTCCACAATCGCCTCGTCGATATCCACCAGGGGAAGATGCAGACGGCCGCTCAGTTCCTTTGCCACCGTCGTCTTGCCGACTCCCATAAATCCTATCAGATAAACGCATGTTTTCATCTCTGCCGCTCCTTACCGAAAAAATCCAGAACCTTTTCCAGATCCTCCGCCACCGGCTGACCCGGAGCACTGGCGCCCTCCATGGCCGCGAAGGTCACGCAGGAGCCGAAAATTTCTCCAACCGCCCGGCTGACAAGCCCCAGATGTCCCATGGACATGGAGATAACCGGTGTCTCCTCATGCTCCTCATAGAAATCGCTGGTCGCCCGGAGAAGCTCCAGCACATCCGACGCTTCCCGGGGCATGACCGCCAGTTTTACCAGATCCGCGCCGCCCCGCTCCATCTGTTCCAGCAGCGCTGTCATCACACCGTAATCCGGTGTCTCCCCGAAATCGTGATGGGAGGTAACCGCCAGAACATCCTGCTGCTGTATCTGCCGGATGACCTTTGCCGGCTGGGACAGTTCGAAAAATTCCACATCTATCAGATCCACGGCTCCACTCTCAGCCAGAAGCATGTAAGTATCCATCAGCTCCTGCTCTGTTACGGCAGCGTTTCCGCCCTGATGCCGGGTCCGGACGGTGGTCAGAAGCAGCGTGTTTTCACAGAGCGGCTTCAGATCCTTCAGGACCCTTCGGATGCGCTTCGGATCTCTAAGGCCCTCAAGAAAGTCCAGTCTCCACTCCAGCATTCTGGCGCCCCGGCCGATAAAATCCTTTGCCTGGCGCAGGATCTCCTCCTCCCTCTCCGCCATGACCGGCACACAGACAATCGGTCTGCCTCCGTTGATTTTCTGCCCTTTTCTCTCGATGACTCGTCTCATATATATTCTCCTGTTCTTCCGCTCTTCCCTGACACGGATCTTTTTGTTGCCCTGTACAGCGAAGCTGACGATCCCCCGGGATCTCTTCTCCCGAAAACCTCTCGGAAAATTTCTTACCACAGTATAATCCACCCACAAATCCCCCGCAAGTGTTTGACACATTTTTTATTTTCTTATATGATAGGACGTAGCGAATTTACACTATATATAGAAAGGATCTTTGCTATGAATCATCCGATTTCCGGCAGCACCGGCTTTGCCTGTCTGCTGGGCCATCCGGTCAGTCACAGCATTTCCCCGGCCATGCACAGCGCGGCCTTCGATCTGCTGGATCTGGACTATGTATATCTGGCTTTTGATATCACAGAGGATCGCCTGAAGGAGACGGTGGATGGGCTGAAGGCCATGCATTGTCTGGGCTGGAATCTGACCATGCCCTTAAAGACCGCCATCATCCCCTATCTGGACGAGCTCTCGGAGGCGTCGACCCTCTCCCACTCCGTCAACACCGTTGTCAACGACGGCGGACGGCTGATCGGTCACACCACCGACGGCGTCGGCTACATGGATTCCCTGAAGGACGCCGGATTTTCCATCGACGGCGGGCGCATGGTACTGCTGGGAGCAGGCGGTGCGGCCACTTCCATCTGCACCCAGGCCGCATTGGACGGCGTAAAGGAAATTTTTCTGTTCAAGCGGAAAAACGCCACCTTCGCCAAAACCGGCGATTTTGCGGACAAAATTTCAAAGAACACTTCCTGCCGCGTGACGCTGTGCGATCTCTCGGATCAGGAACTTTTACAAAAGGCCATCGCCTCCAGCGATCTATTGGTCAACGCCACCAATGTGGGGATGGATGCCCAGCCCTTCTCGCTGGTCCCGAAAAAATTTCTCCGGCCGGATCTGATCGTGTCGGACATCATCTACTACCCCGCCATGACGCCGCTTCTTGCGGACGCCGCGGAGATCGGCTGCCCTTACTTTAACGGGAAATACATGCTGCTCTACCAGGGCGCCCAGTCCTTCTTTCTTTGGACCGGGAAAAAGATGCCCACAGAAAAAATAAAAGAAATGTACTTTGCACAGGAGGATCAACAGAAATGAGTTTCAAATACTTAAAACAGATGCCCACACCCGAGGAGGTCAAAAGAGAGCTTCCTCTCCCCGAAAAATATCAGAAGCTGAAAAAGGAGCGGGACGCTGTCATCAGTGATATCATTACCGGAAAAGACGACCGCTTTCTCGTCATCATCGGGCCCTGCTCCGCGGACAACGAGGACGCGGTGTGCGACTATGTGAATCGTCTGACTGCCGTTCAGGAAAAGGTGGCCGACCGGGTTTACATCGTCCCGAGGATCTACACCAACAAACCCCGCACCACCGGATCCGGCTATAAAGGCATCGCCTCCCAGCCGGATCCCACAAAGGCTCCCGACATGGTGGAAGGCCTGATCGCCATGCGAAAGATGCACATCCGGGCCATCGAGGAGAGCGGTTTTACCTGTGCTGACGAGATGCTCTACCCGGAGAACTGGGGCTATGTGGAGGATCTGCTCTCCTACGTGGCCATCGGCGCCCGGTCCGTGGAGGATCAGCATCACCGGCTGACCGTCAGCGGTTTCGACGTGGCCTCCGGCATGAAAAATCCCACCAGCGGCGATTTCTCCGTGATGCTCAACTCCGTGTACGCGGCTCAGCATCCCCATCACTTTACCTTTGCCGGCTACGAAGTGCTGACCACCGGAAATCCCCTGGCTCACACGATCCTGCGGGGCGCTGTCAGCAAACACGGCAACAGCGTGCAGAACTACCACTACGAGGATCTGATGCGTCTGTCAAGAATGTACCATGAGATGGATCTGGTTAACCCCGCGTGCATCGTGGACGCCAACCACTCCAACTCCAACAAGCAGTTCAAACAGCAGATCCGTATCGTCCGGGAGGTCATGGCCAGCCGCCAGTTCTCCTCGGAGATCAAAAAGCTGGTCAAGGGCGTTATGATCGAGAGTTACATCGAGGAGGGCTGCCAGCCCATCTCCGACCATCAGACCTACGGCAAGTCCATCACAGACCCCTGCCTCGGCTGGAGGGAGAGCGAACAGCTGATCATGACAATTGCGGAGATGAATAAATAAGTCGGCAAAAGCCCCCTTTTTCGGACACACTTCCGCTTGGAGAAAATCGCAGCGGTACTAAGCGCAGAGGTGCACTTTCGTACGCCTCTTTGCTAAGTGCCGGCGATTTTCTACAGTCCGAAAAAGGGTGTTTTTTGCCAGTGGATATGTACCACTACAGTCTGCATTGACAATGGGGTTTTTCTATCTAACTTCTAAGTGCCGGCGAATTTCCAGAGTCCGCCAACAGAATACAGGTTTCCGAAATATTTCCGAAATCTGCCTAAACTGTTGCGGGACTTCAATATAAGAGATATCCTTGATAGGAACAACTGAATAGAAGTGTCTTCGGGGCAGGGTGAAATTCCCGATTGGCGGTAAAGTCCGCGAGCGCAAAAGCGCACGATTTGGTGCAATTCCAAAACCAACAGTATAGTCTGGATAAAAGAAGATCATATAGATTTTTCCAAACAGTGACACAATGGTTTGCGTTCTGTAAATACTTTTAGTACCCAAAAGGCATTTCTTTTCGGGTGCTATTTTTTTACACAATGGAGGAAATTCGTATGAACACTAAAATTAAAAAAATCACAACCATCGGCATGCTATGTGCAATGACATATGTAATCATGGCCGTTGGAAGAATACCGGTCGTGCTATTTCTGAAATATGACCCGTCAGACGTTATTGTTACTCTGGGCGGACTGATTTTGGGGCCAATGACTTCCTGCATCGTATCGGTCATTGTAGCGACTATTGAAATGATAACGGTCAGTGACACGGGAATTTTAGGTTGTATCATGAATATTGTTCAGACAGTTTCCTTTGCGTGCACTGCCTCTGCGATTTACAGGAAAAAGCGAACCATATCCGGAGCAGCCATCGGTTTGTCTGTCGGATGTGTAACCATGGTTTCGGTTATGATGTTATGGAATTATCTGATTACCCCGCTTTATATGGGATACTCAAGAGAAGCGGTTGTGGAATTACTGCTCCCGGCGTTTCTTCCATTCAATTTGTTTAAGAGTGTATTAAATGCTGCGATAACATTTTTGCTTTACCGCTTTAAGAAAAAGCGGTTATGCTGCCGTGTCGGAGAAAGAAAACCTATGAAACCTATTTATACGATAACAGGAACGGTTGTGCATGGCCGGGGAATCGGGAAACACGTCGGGACACCTACTGCAAATATAGAAACAGGCGAATATACGGCTTTACCAGAAACAGGTGTATATGTGTCAGAAATTCTGCTGGATAACCGGACATATTATGGGGTTACCCATGTTGGGACCCGGCCTACGCTTGATAACGATAAAGCCATTGCCGTCGAAACTCATATCTTCGAGTTTGATAACGACATATACGGGTGCACTATAACGATCCATCTATATAAAAAACTGAGAGAAGTCAGAAAATTTGATGAATTATCCTTACTGATAGAACAAGTAGCGATTGATAGATTATCCGCCCGAAAGTTCTGGGGCTTGGAACAGACAAATTGCGCCTTATACATTGATGTCAAAAAACATTGTGTCATGATAGGCAGACAGGAGGTGTATTTATCGACAAATGAATTTAAGGTCTTTTACCTGCTATACGCATCTCCTCATACCACATTTACAAAGGAACAAATCTATGAAAAGATATGGCACGAACCTGCCAATAACCATTTACACGCGGTAGAAAACACCATTTTCCAAATACGCAAAAGATTGAAACCATATTGCAAAGGACACGAATATATAAAAACCGTAATTGGCTATGGCTATAAATTTCATTCTGATTAGCGACGTCAGCCGTGCCAGCCGGTCAAGATGAACGGTACATCCAAAAAAAGCGGCGCACAGGTGTGCGCCACTTTTATCATTTTCCTGTCAAATCCGCTTACAGGTTTGAGTATCCCATCAGATACTCGTCCACATCCCAGGCGCAGTCCCGGCCCTGGCGCATGGCCTTGACCACCAGAGACTGTCCGGTGTGCATGTCGCCGGCCACAAAGATGCCGGGCTTGGAGGTCATGAAGCTTCCCTCTTTTGTCGCCACGTTGGTGCGTCCGTCCACCTCGACGCCGAAAGCGTCCGTGACATACTTCTCGCTTCCCAGGAAGCCCGCCGCGATCAGCACCAGCTGACAGGGCACTTCCTTCTCGCTTCCCTCCACGGGAACCATCATCCGTCTTCCGGTCTTCTCATCCACCTGGGACTCCAGGGATGTCAATACCACCTTGGTCAGATTTCCCTTCTTGTCCTTGATGAACTCCTTGACGGTCGTAGTATAAATTCTCGGATCATGGCCGAACACCGCGATGGCCTCCTCCTGGCCGTAATCGGTCTTGCAGACCAGCGGCCACTGGGGCCAGGGGTTGTTCTCCGCCCGCTCATCGGGAGCCTTCGGCATCATCTCCAGCTGTGTGATGGACTTGCAGCCGTGACGGATGCAGGTGCCCACACAGTCGTTTCCGGTATCGCCGCCGCCGATGACAATCACGTCCTTGCCCTTGGCGGAGATGAAGGTTCCCTCCTTCAGCCCGTTATCCAGAAGGCTCTTTGTGGTGGAGGTAAGGAAATCCACCGCGAAGTAGATCCCCGCCGCGTCTCTTCCCGGCGCCTGGATATCTCTGGGGTGGGAAGCACCGCAGGCCAGAACCACCGCGTCAAATCCCTCCAACAGCTTTTTGCTCTTGGCGTCTTTTCCGATATCCGCGTTTGTCACGAAGGTAACGCCCTCCGCCTCCATAACCGCCAGTTTCCGGTCAATGATCTGCTTCTCCAGCTTCATATTGGGAATGCCGTACCGCAGCAGACCGCCGATTCGGTCATGCCGCTCGAACACCGTTACCAGATGTCCCCGCATGTTCAGCTGATCGGCCACAGCCAGCCCCGCAGGGCCGGATCCGACGACCGCCACCTTTTTGCCGGTTCTGGTCTTCGGCGGTTTCGGCCCTGCCAGTCCGTTAGCGTATGCGTACTCGATGATCGCCATCTCGTTGGCCTTGGTGGAAACCGGTTCCCCGTTCAACCCGCAGGTGCAGGCCTTCTCGCAGAGGGCCGGGCACACCCGGCAGGTAAATTCCGGGAAATTGCTGGTCTTGTGCAGGCGCAGGTAAGCCTGCTCCCAGTTGCCGTGATAGACCAGATCATTCCACTCGGGCACCAGGTTATTCAGCGGGCAGCCGGAAGTCATTCCCTTGATGTTCATTCCGAACTGGCAGAAGGGAACGCCGCAGTCCATACAGCGGGCGCCCTGTCTCTGCTGCTCCTCCCTGGTCAGAGGGGTGTGAAACTCGTTAAAATTCTTTATTCTCTCCAGCGGCGTAACGGCAGCCGCGTCTTTTCTCTCGTACTCCAAAAATCCTGTTGGTTTTCCCATCGGTATCTCCTTTCTGTCCTATCTGGTCAGAGCGTTGAAGGCCTCAATCTGTGCCTGCTCGCTGCTCAGTCCTTTTTCTTCCATCTGGACAATCGTCATCATCATCTTCTTATAGTCGTGCGGTACAATCTTCTTGAATTTCGGAAGGTACTCGCTGAAGTGATCGAAGATCTTCTTGCCCTTCTGGGAATTTGTATAGGCAACGTGCTCGGCGATGATTTCCTTCAGCTCCAGCACATCGTACTTGTCGGTCACAGGTTCCAGAGACACCATGGTCTTGTTGACTTTCCGGTACAGCGTGGCATCCTCATCCAACACATAGGCGATACCGCCGCTCATGCCGGCAGCAAAGTTCTTGCCTGTCGTGCCGAGCACTACCACCCGGCCGCCGGTCATATATTCGCATCCGTGATCGCCGCAGCCTTCCACCACCGCGGTCGCGCCGGAATTGCGGACGCAGAAGCGCTCCCCGGCCACACCGTTGATGAAAGCCTTTCCGCTGGTGGCTCCATAGAGGGCAACATTTCCGATAATGATATTCTCATCCTCCGGATAGGCTGCCCCGGTAGGCGGATAGACAATCAGTTTTCCGCCGGAAAGGCCCTTGCCGAAGTAATCGTTGCTGTCGCCCACCAGCTCCAGCGTAAGCCCCTGAGGAATGAACGCGCCGAAACTCTGTCCGCCGGAACCGTTACATTTTACCGTAAAGGTGTCCTCCGCCAGATGCTCTCCGTATTTTCTCGTGATCTGGGCTCCGAACAGTGTTCCCACCGCCCGGTCTGTGTTGGTCACGTCGATCTCAATACTCTTTCTCGTGCCGTTTTCCAGAGCGTCAGCGAACCGCTTCGAGAGAATCTTCTCATCCACCGTCTGGTTCAGCTTGAAGTCGAAGACATCCTTCTTGTCATAGGAAATCTTGACTTTCCCACCGGCATAGGGATTGTTCAGGATGGCGCCAAGATCCACCTTGCCGCTTCTTCCCTCCCTCACGGATTCCTTTACCTGGAGCAGATCGGTTCTGCCCACCAGCTCATCCACGGTGCGGATGCCCAGACGCGCCATGTACTCCCGCAGTTCCTGGGCGATAAAGCGCATGAAGTTTACCACATACTCCGGTTTTCCGGTAAAGCGTTTCCGAAGTTCCGGGTTCTGGGTTGCGATACCCACCGGACAGGTATCCAGGTTGCAGACACGCATCATCACACAGCCCATGGTTACCAGGGGTGCTGTCGCGAATCCGAACTCCTCGGCTCCCAGCATGGCCGCGATGGCCACGTCGCGTCCTGTCATCAGTTTTCCGTCTGTCTCGATAATCACTTTTCCACGCAGACCGTTCATGGTCAGCGTCTGATGCGCCTCCGCAAGCCCCAGCTCCCAGGGCAGTCCCGCGTTGTGGATAGAACTTCTGGGCGCCGCACCGGTGCCGCCGTCATAGCCGGAAATCAGGATAACCTGAGCGCCGGCCTTCGCCACACCGGAGGCCACAGTGCCGACTCCCGCCTCGGAGACCAGTTTTACCGAAATCCGCGCGTCCCGGTTGGCGTTCTTCAGATCATAGATCAGCTCCGCCAGATCCTCGATGGAGTAGATATCGTGATGGGGCGGCGGAGAAATCAGGGATACACCCGGTGTGGACAGTCTGGTCTTCGCGATCCAGGGGTACACTTTCTTTCCGGGCAGATGTCCGCCCTCTCCGGGCTTCGCGCCCTGAGCCATCTTGATCTGAATCTCCTGGGCGCTGACCAGATAGCGGCTGGTCACGCCGAAACGTCCGGATGCCACCTGCTTGATGGCGGAACAGCGGTTGAGGCCGTCCTTGCCGATGGTGAGACGTTCCTCCTCCTCGCCGCCCTCGCCGCTGTTGGACTTGCCGTGAAGCATGTTCATGGCGATGGCCATGGTCTCGTGGGCTTCCTTGGAGATGGAGCCGTAGCTCATGGCTCCTGTCTTAAACCGCCGGACAATAGAATCCACGCTCTCCACCTGATCGATATCGATTCCCTTCTTCGGGTATTTGAAATCCATCAGTCCCCGCAGATTCTTGATCGATTCCTCATCGTTGATCAGCGCGCTGTATTCTTTGAAGGTATTGTAATCTCCGGTCCGGGTGGACAACTGCAGCAGATGGATGGTCTGGGGATTGTAGAGGTGCTCCTCCTGACCGCTGCGCATCTTGTGCGCGCCCTTGCTGTCCAGTGTGGTGTCCATCCCCAGCTCCAGGGGATCGAAGGCTTTCGTGTGAAGCATCTCCACATCCTCCTGGATATCCTTCAGATCGATACCGCCCACACGGCTGACCGTACCGGCAAAATATTTGTCGATCACGCTGGAACTGATGCCCAGCGCCTCGAAAATCTTCGCGCCCTGGTAAGACTGAATGGTGGAGATTCCCATCTTGGACGCGATCTTGATGATACCGCTCAAAATGGCGTTGTTGTAATCCTCCACCGCCGCGTAGTAATCCTTGTCCAGCATGTGGAGATCGATCAGCTCCTGAATGCTCTCCTGGGCCAGATAGGGGTTAATGGCGGAAGCGCCGTAACCCAGCAGCGTCGCGAAATGATGCACATCTCTGGGTTCCCCGCTCTCAAGAATCACGGAGAGAGACGTCCGCTTCTTGGTCTGCACCAGATACTGCTGCAGTGCGGAAACCGCCAGCAGCGACGGGATCGCCACATGATTTTCATCCACTCCCCGGTCGGAAAGGATAATGATATTGGCGCCCTCCCGGAACACCCGGTCCGCCTCCACATAGAGGTGATCGATTGCTTTCTCCAGGGAAGTGTTCTTATAGTAAATGATCGGAATGACTTCCACCTTGAAGCCGTCCACCTTCATATTCTTGATCTTCATCAGATCCGTGTTGGTCAGGATCGGATGATTGATGCGCAGCGCCTTGCAGTTATCCTCCTTCTCCTCCAGCACATTTCCCGCCTTGCCGAGATAGATCGTCGTGGAGGTAACCACCTCCTCACGGATGGAATCGATGGGCGGGTTCGTCACCTGGGCAAACAGCTGCTTGAAATAGTTGAACAGCGGCTGATGCTGCTTGGAGAGGACCGCCAGGGGCGTATCGATTCCCATAGCCCCGATCTGCTCTCCGCCGTTTAAGGCCATGGGCAGAATGGAGGTCTTCAGATCTTCGTAAGTATATCCGAAAGCCTTCTGCAATCTCTGCCGCTCCTCCTTGGTATGCTTCGGCACCCGCTCGTTGGGGATCTTCAGATCGTGGAGGGAAATCAGATTCTTGTCCAGCCACTCGCCGTAGGGCTGTCTTGTGGCATAGTAGTTCTTCAGTTCCTCGTCGTCGATAAGTCTCCCCTCCACGGTGTCCACCAGAAGCATTTTTCCCGGTTTGAGACGGTCCTTGGATTTGATGCGGCTCTCCTCAATGGGAAGCACGCCGACCTCGGAGGAGAGAATCAGGTAATCGTCGTTGGTCACATAGTATCTGGAGGGACGCAGGCCGTTGCGGTCCAGCACCGCTCCCATGATATCTCCGTCGGAGAACAGGATCGACGCCGGTCCGTCCCAGGGCTCCATCATGGTCGCATAATACTGATAGAAGTCCTTCCGGTTCTGATCCATGGCGTTGTTGTTGATCCAGGGCTCCGGAATGGTAATCATGACAGCCAGCGGAAGGGGCATGCCGTTCATCACGAAAAACTCCAACGTATTGTCCAGCATGGCGGAATCGGAACCTGCCGTGTTGACCACCGGTGTGATCTTGGACATCTCCTCCTCCAGGAAAGCAGAGTACATGGTCTCCTCCCGGGCCAGCATGCGGTCCGCGTTGCCTTTGATCGTATTGATCTCTCCGTTGTGCACGATGAAACGGTTGGGATGCGCTCTCTCCCAGCTCGGGTTCGTATTGGTGGAGAATCTGGAGTGAACGATGGCGATCGCCGACTCGTAATCCTTATCCTGCAGATCCTCGAAGAAAGTCCGCAGCTGCCCCACAAGAAACATTCCCTTGTAGACAATCGTTCTGCTGGACAGGGAAACCACATAGGTGTCCTCACAGGTCTGCTCGAAGACCCGGCGGGCTACATAGAGCTTCCGGTCAAAGGGCAGCCCCTTCTCCACATCCTCCGGTTTCTTCACGAAAGCCTGCATGATATAGGGCATGCAGTCCACTGCCTTCTTTCCCAGCACATCCGGTCTGGTGGGAACGGTTCTCCATCCCAGGAATTCCATCCCCTCCTTCTCCACGATGATCTCAAACATCTTCTTCGACTGATTGCGCCGCAGCTCGTCCTGGGGGAAGAAAAACATACCGACACCGTAGGCTCGCTCCTCGCCCAGGTCAATACCCAGAGCAGAGGCCGCCTTCGTGAAAAAGCGATGGGAAACCTGAAGCAGGATTCCCACACCGTCGCCGGTCTTTCCCTCGGCATCCTTTCCTGCCCGGTGCTCCAGATTTTCTACGATCTTCAGCGCATCGGACACGGTCTGGTGTGTCTTTACCCCTTTCATGCTGACAACAGCGCCGATACCGCAGTTGTCATGCTCAAATTCGGAACGGTACAGTCCCATGTTGTTCTCTTCTCTGTTCATCTTTTTTTCCTTTCATCTGTCTTATCGCACTCTTTCTTGCGAATGGCATAGCACAACTATACAACTGCTCTGCGTGTTTGTAAAGTACTTTTTCTTTCCAATTTTCTGATTATTTGAATATTAAATTATTTTATATAAATTGTATATTATATTCATTTATTTATCTTTTATTTCAATACAATTTCACTGATTTTCCCGAGAATCAGGGGATTGAGATAAGCCTCAGCGAGAACACCGAAAAGGGCAAGGAGCAGGACAAGGGTAAAGACACAGGAGAGAATCGCTTTCTCTCTTCCGGAAAATCCTCCCGCTTTGCGTTCCTTCAGGCGCGCCCAGCCTCCGGATGCCTTCAGAAGGAAAAAATAGACCGGCAGATAGAACAGGATCTGGGGAAAGAAGGAGCAGGCGAACAGGATCGCCCCCATCGCTCCAAAAACCAGAAGAAAAGAGGCGAAAATCATTCCTCCGGCAAACCCCGCATATGTGACGAAAAGGCCGTGAAAGATCCTGCCGTACTTTCCCGCCCCAAAAAACAGAATAACAAGCAGCAGCATCCCCCTCTCCTTCAGAAGAAAGACGAACAGATCCGCCGATGCCGTCCCCATTCCGCTGCCATCCCACTGAAAAAACTGCTGCAGCGCGATGACCAGCGATGTCTGCTGGCCTCTCCAGAGATTCATACACCAGACACCGAGAAAAAAAGACGCGAGAAAGAACATGTAGAGAGGATGCCGCTTTACTGCATCCCCCAGAACATGTCTCTGCCGCGTCAGATGGCTTTTTCCCGGGCTGTGATATTTTTTCGCGTATCTTCTTCTCATAAACTCGTCCCTCTCAAGATCTCTCTACAGTCTATGAGAAAAATGGCAATTTATTCCGCCTGCTGTTCCTCCTGCATCTTCGCATAGTAGGCCAGAATGCCCGACACCGTCTTTCCGTCCTGAATCTTTCCGGCGAAGATTCGCCCCATCAGATCGGAGAGCTCATAGGCCCCGACCTCAATGCTCTCAGCCTCATCCAGGTGCTGATGCCCCTTTGTCAGATCTCTCGCCAGATACACATCGATCATCTCGTTGCAGAAAGCTACCGTCGTGCGCAGGGAGAGCAGAGGCTCCATGCACCCCGCCTTATATCCGGTCTCCTCCTCCAGCTCTCTGGCCGCGCAGACTGCCGTGTCCTCCTCGACACTGTCCCGGGAACCCGCCGGTATCTCCAGTGTCATACGGCCCAGAGCCGGCCGGTACTGCGCCACCATCAAAATACGGCCATCCGGCAGCACCGGCACGACCGCCGCTGCCCCCTTGCGATGCTCCACATAATCCCACAGCTCCGTTCCTCCATCCGGCAGCTGCACTTCATCCTGATACACATCCACAATCGATCCTCTGTGCACCAGAGTCCTCTTCTTCACTTCCACATGATCCATCCTGCTTTTCTCCTCCTGTTCACGAAATAAAAAGGACAACCGGTTTCCCGGCTGTCCCACTGTTTCCTTTACTTTGCGTAATCCGTAACACGCGATTCGCGTATCACGTTGACCTTGATCTGGCCCGGATATTCCAGCTCTGATTCAATCTGCTTGGAAATATCTCTCGCCAACAATACCATGTCGGCATCGCTGACCTGGTCAGGAACTACCATTACTCGAATCTCTCTGCCCGCCTGAACGGCAAAAGATTTCTCTACTCCTTTGAAACTGTTTGTGATGTCTTCTAACTGTTTTAATCTGTTGGAATACGCTTCCAATGTCTCGCGTCTCGCACCCGGTCTCGCGGCGCTGATGGTATCAGCCGCCTGAACAAGACATGCGATCAGCGACTCCGGTTCCACGTCTCCGTGATGAGCCTCCACGGCGTTGACAACCACCGCGGACTCCTTGTACTTTCTGCACAGGCTGGCTCCAAGCTGGATATGGGATCCCTCCATGTCGTGGTCGACCGCCTTGCCGATGTCATGCAGCAGGCCGGCACGCTTTGCCGTCCGCACGTCCACGCCCACTTCGGCAGCCAGAAGTCCCGCAAGATGCGCAACCTCTATGGAATGCTTCAGGGCGTTCTGCCCGTAACTGGTACGATAACGCATCCGTCCCAGCAGTTTTACCAGCTCGGGATGAATGCCGTGGACGCCCACCTCCAGGGTAGCCGCTTCTCCCTCTTCGCGGATCAGCGTCTCCACTTCCTTCTGGGCTTTCTCCACCATCTCCTCAATTCTTGCCGGGTGGATTCTTCCATCGACGATCAGCTTCTCCAACGCGATACGGGCAATCTCCCGACGCACCGGATCAAAGGCGGACAGAATGACCGCCTCCGGCGTATCATCAATGATCAGTTCCACACCTGTCAATGTCTCCAGCGTGCGGATATTCCGACCTTCCCGGCCGATAATACGCCCTTTCATCTCGTCATTCGGAAGCTGCACGACAGAGATCGTCGTCTCTGCCACATGGTCGGCAGCGCACTTCTGAATCGCGGTTACCACAATGTCCCGCGCCTTCTTGTTCGCCTCCTCCTTCGCCTGAGCGACGGACTCCTTGACCAGTTTTGCAGCATCCAGTTTCACATCTTCTTCAACAGTTTTCAAAAGAAAATCTTTTGCTTGTTCGGAGGTCAAACCAGAAATTCTCTCCAGTTCCTGCACCCTCTGCTGATTCAGCTTCGCAACTTCAGCCTTCTGCTTGTTGATCTCCTCTTCCCTGGCAACAAACCCAGCTTCCTTCTTCTCCACCGCTTCCAGCTTCTTGTCCAGATTCTCTTCCTTCTGCATGATACGGTGTTTGTTCCGCTGGATCTCTGCCCTGCGCTCACGGATTTCCTTGTCGAGTTCGTTCTTTGTCCGCAAGGATTCTTCCTTGGCTTCCAACAGAGCCTCCCTCTTCTTGGTCTCCGCATTCTTAACCGCTTCATCGATAATGGCACGCGCACGTTCTTCCGCATTGCCCACCTTCTGGTCAGACACCTTCTGATGGTAGGCGTTTGCTATGGCCATCGTCACGGGAACAGCAACGATCAACGTCACAATCACTGCGATAACGATCTGTAGCACAGGAGCACCTCCTTTATTTAGTTTTTATTGTAAATATAACATAAAAAGATGAAATTCTGTCATAAACTACAACATATAAATTTTATCCTTTTCGCCTAAATATGTCAAGGGTAAACGTCAGACATCCTCCCTGCGTTCTCCTCACAGATCCCCTGTTCCAAATGTCAGAAATCTTCCCTCCAGAGCGCCCTGCGGATATCCTCGGACCGGTATCCGCGCTGCATCAGGAAGCGATACATCTTATCCTGCTGCTTGCGGTCCCGGGCTCCCCGGTCATATCCCTTCCTGCGCAGAAGTTCCCGAATCTGATCCGTCTCGGAAACCTCGTACTCCTCCGCAAGGCACCGGTCGATCAGATCCCGGTTAATCCCCTTGCCCTGAAGATCCTGGCTGATACGCAGGCGGCTTCGGCTCTGCTGGTAGGCCCGGATAAAATTTCTCGCGAAACGTTCATCATCGATGTAATGGAAGGACGCCACATAGGCCATGGCATCCTCCACTACCGGTTCCGGATATTGGGATCTCTGCAGTTTCTCCCGAAGCTGAGCCGTCGTCTGATCCATCCTCTCCAGAATGTGCATCGCTCTCTTTCTGGCTCTCGGGATCAGCACTTCCTCGAGAATCCGCCGGTACTGTTCCGGGGACAGGTCTGTCCCTTCCGCTATGCCAAATTGTTTCAGTTCCTTTCCATAGAGCACAAGGTCTGCCTCCCCCTGGAGACAGACCCTGTAACGTCCTTTGGTTTCCGGTATCAACGCTGTAACCGTCATCGTCGTTTTTCCTTATCTTCGTTTTTTTCTTTTACGGATGGCCCGGATCCTATTTGTCCTTTCCTTTGGACGCCTTCTCCCCCGCGGTCTCGGCGTTGGAATCCTCCGCCTCCGCCGGACCGTCCATCTCATAATGGGTCCTTACCTTTGTCTCAATCTCCTGACAGATCTCCGGGTGTTCCCGCAGGAACTGCTTGGCATTCTCGCGGCCCTGCCCGATCTTCTCGCCCTCGTAGGCGTACCAGGCCCCCGATTTGTTGACAATGCCGAGGTTGGCCGCATTATCCAGAATATCGCCCTCCCTGGAAATCCCCTTGCCAAACATGATGTCAAACTCCGCCTCCTTGAAGGGCGGCGCGATCTTATTCTTTACCACCTTGATCCTGGTGCGGTTGCCGACCACTTCGCCACCCTGCTTGATAGCTTCAATCCGGCGCACATCCAGCCGCACAGAAGCGTAGAACTTCAATGCCCGTCCGCCGGTGGTGGTCTCAGGATTGCCGAACATCACACCGATCTTCTCACGGAGCTGATTGATGAAGATGACGATGCAGTTGGACTTGCTGATAGCTGCTGTCAGTTTCCGCAGCGCCTGGGACATCAGGCGGGCCTGAAGACCCACATGGGAATCGCCCATATCGCCGTCGATCTCCGCCTTGGGCACCAGCGCCGCCACAGAGTCCACGATCACGATGTCAATCGCGCCGGAGCGCACCATGGTCTCCGTGATCTCCATGGCCTGCTCGCCATTGTCCGGCTGAGAAATATAGAGATTGTCGATATCCACACCGATATTCTTCGCGTACACCGGATCCAGCGCGTGCTCCGCGTCGATAAACCCGGCGATACCGCCGGCCTTCTGAACCTCAGCAACCGCGTGAAGCGCCACCGTGGTCTTACCGCTGGACTCCGGTCCGTAGATCTCAATGATTCTGCCCTTGGGCAGACCGCCCTGTCCCAGAGCGATATCCAGGCTGATGGAACCTGTGGGAACCGTCTCCACCTTCATATGGCTGGAGGTATCTCCCAGCTTCATCACCGATCCCTTACCGTATTGTCTCTCTATCTGCGAAATCGCAGCATCCAATGCTTTCAGTTTTTCTTCCTGTGCCATAGTTTCCTCCATTTCGAACGCATGTTCGTTTCATATGTACTATAATAAAATACTGCACTGTAAAAGTCAACAAAAAAATGGGATATTTACGGAATCTCAAAGATAAAAAGAACGCGGCTTCCCGCAGAAATATTATAGAAGCTTTCCATGCTTCCCGTCAAGGTCTTTTTGCCCGCAAAGTTACGATTCACAGCCTTGATCCAGGACTGCGAAGCACAGCCTGCCAAAGAACATAACGCGAAAAGGCGCCCCGGAATTCCTTCCGGTACGCCTTTTCGCAAGTCTCACAATTTTTCTCTGTAATCTTTTCTTCTTTTTCGGGCCCGGTACCCGCATCGGAAAGGACCGCTTTCTCCGTCGTCGGCGTCCTAGCGCACGCTGTAGAGGATCTCGCCGTAGGTGGGATAAGGCCAGATTTCCTTGGGCACGCGGGTCTCGAGTTCATCCACAACCTCCCGCAGCTTGCCCATATCCTCAAAAATCACATCCCGGTTGTACTTCGCCAGATCATAGACATCCTCGTAGACGCTCTCCTTATCCACATCCTCCTCCAGCTTCTTTAAGCCGGCAGCCAGACCGGACGTCAGATCCGAAGCCTTTACCAGCATTGCCTCCTCCGTCTCACAGCTGATGGAGGTAAGGGCCGCCTTCTTGGCGCTGATGGTCTCTGCCAGGGAGCGCTGATAGCTGCAGGCTGCTCCCATGATATCGTTCTTTACCATGGAAATCATGGTCAGAGCCTCGATATTCAGAGTCTTGTAATAGTTCTCCAGCAGAATATCGTAGCGGGCCATCATCTCAGACTCGGTGTAAACACCGTTCTTGGTAAACAGGTCGACAGATTTCTTCGACACGAATACCGGCAGCGCGTCCACGGTGGACTGCAGGTTGGACAGACCACGGCGCTTCGCCTCCTCGATCCATTCCTCCCCGTATCCGTTTCCGTTGAAGATAATCCGCTTGTGGGCTTTGATCTCCCGGCGCAGAAGCTCTGTCAGGGCCTGATCAAAGTCTTCCGCCTTCTCCAGCTCATCCGCGAACTGACTCAGGCTCTCCGCCACAATCGTGTTGAGCACCACGTTGGGGCCGGAGATGGAAGCCGCGGATCCCAGGGAGCGGAACTCGAACTTGTTTCCGGTAAAGGCAAAGGGCGATGTCCGGTTCCGGTCGGTTGTATCCTTCGGAATATGGGGCAGAACAATCGCGCCGATAGACATCAGCGTCTTCTCCTTATCGTGGTAATCCAGTCCCTTCTCGATGGATTCCAGAACCTCCGTCATCTCATCTCCCAGGAAAATGGAGATAATTGCGGGCGGCGCCTCGTTGGCTCCCAGACGATGGTCATTTCCGGCGCTGGCCACAGACACGCGCAACAGCTCCTGATAATCGTCCACTGCCTTGATGACTGCCGTCATAAACAGCAGAAACTGCGCGTTCTGGGACGGCGTTGCCCCCGGCTCCAGCAGATTGACGCCGGTGTCGGTGGAGATGGACCAGTTGTTGTGCTTTCCGGAACCGTTGATTCCCTCAAAGGGCTTTTCGTGAAGCAGACAGGTCATGCCGTGCCGCTCCGCAACGGTCTTCATCATCTCCATGGTCAGCTGATTGTGATCGGTGGCGATATTCGTGGTGGTAAACACCGGAGCCAGCTCGTGCTGGGCCGGCGCCACCTCGTTGTGCTTGGTCTTGGCATAAACGCCCAGTTTCCAAAGCTCCTCATCCAGATCCTTCATGTAGGCGGAAACCCTAGGATTGATGGTACCGAAATAGTGATCCTCCAGCTCCTGTCCCTTGGGCGGCTTGGCTCCGAAGAGGGTTCTTCCCGTGTAGATCAGATCCGGACGTTTCTCATACATCTTCTCGTCGATCAGGAAATACTCCTGCTCCGGTCCCACGGTGGTGTTGACCCGCTTCACGTCCTCGTTTCCGAACAGGCGCAGCACACGCATGGCCTGTTTGTCCAAAGCCTGCATGGAGCGCAGCAGCGGCGTCTTCTTGTCCAGTGCCTCCCCGCTGTAGGAGCAGAAAGCCGTGGGGATGCACAGAGTGTCATCCTTGATGAAGGCGTAGGCCGTGGGATCCCACGCTGTGTAGCCTCTGGCCTCAAAGGTAGCCCGCAGACCGCCCGAAGGGAAACTGGAAGCGTCCGGCTCGCCCTTTACCAGCTCTTTTCCGGAAAATTCCATGATGACCTTTCCGCCGGGCTCCGGGGAGATAAAGCTGTCATGCTTTTCCGCCGTGACGCCTGTCATGGGCTGGAACCAGTGGGTGTAATGGGTCGCACCCTTCTCCACCGCCCAGTCCTTCATGGCCGCCGCCACCACATTTGCCAGATCCAGCTGCAGATGCAGCCCCTCGTCCATAGTCTTGTGCAATGCCTTGTAGATATCCTTCGGCAGCCGCTCCTTCATCACCTCATCATTGAAGACCATACTGCCAAACAGTTCCGGTACCCTCGTCGTCATAATCTTTTCCTCCTTTTTCCCCGCCCCGGAAACCCCCGGGGACTTTTTCCTATATCAACAACCGCTCTGACCGTAGTTCTTCAGCACTCTGGCCGACGGGTCGTCAACATCACAGTTCTCCCAGTTTTTGTTGGGCATCCAGAAGTCCTTGATCATCTGCGCCTGACCGGGATAGTATTTCTCGAAGAGCTCTCTGTAGAGCAGCGACTCCTTTGTAAAGGGTTTTGCGTATGTATAGTTTGCCGCCTTCTCCTCAAACTCCTGATCGGTGTAGAGTCCCTCGGCGTACTCCTTGATATAATCCACCATGGAATGACCGACCGCGTCGGAGAACGCCGCCTTCTCCCGGAAGAGAATGTCGTGGGGAAGGTAATCTCCCTCCTCAAAGGCATGGCGCAGCAGATATTTTCCCTTGTTGTAATGGTTCATCTTCAACTCCGGGTTTACGCTCATCACATAGGAGACGAAATCCAGATCTCCGAAGGGTACCCGGGCCTCCATGGAATTTACCGAGATGCAGCGGTCCGCCCGCAGCACATCGTACATATGCAGCTCCCGCAGCCGCTTTTCCGCCTCCTGCTGAAATTCCTCCGCGTTCGGAGCGAAATCCGTATATTTGTATCCGAAGAGCTCGTCGGAGATCTCCCCCGTCAGAAGCACCCGGATATCGGTCTGCTCGTGGATAGCCTTGCAGACCAGGTACATGCCCACGCTGGCGCGGATCGTGGTAATATCGTAAGTCCCCAGAATGCTGATCACGCGCTCCAGGCTGTCCAGCACAATATCCTTGTTAATGATGACCTCCTGATGGTCACTGTGGAGATACTCCGCCACCTCCCGGGCGTATTTCAGATCGATGGCGTCCTCGCTCATGCCGATGGCGAAAGTGCGGATCGGCTTTTTCAGGATTTTACTGGAAATCGCGCACACCAGGGAGCTGTCCAGACCACCGCTCAACAGAAATCCCAGCGGTGCGTCCGCATCCAGCCGTTTCTCCACCCCGGCTACCAGCTTGTCATGAATTTTTCTGCATACCGTCTCCAGATCATCCTTCACATACTCCTGACGTGCCGCCAGATCCCGGTAGCAGACAAACTTTCCATCCGCGTAGTAGTGTCCCGGCGGAAAGGGCATGATCTTGTCACACAGACCGACCAGGTTCTTGGCCTCGCTGGCAAAGACGATGGATCCCTCACTGTCGTACCCGTAATGCAGCGGCCGGATACCGATGGGATCCCGGGCCGCCACCAGATCGCCCCTCGCGCTGTCATAGATCACGCAGGCAAATTCCGCGTCCAGACGGGCGAACAGATCCAATCCGTATTTCTCATACATGGGAAGAAGAATCTCGCAGTCGGAATCGCTGACGAAGGTGTAACCCTCCCGCTCCAGCTCTTCCTTCTCCCTGCGGAAGCCGTAAAGCTCTCCGTTGCAGATCACGTAGTTGCCGTTTCGCTCGAAGGGCTGCATGCCGCTCTCCGTCAGCCCCATGATGGCCAGCCGCTGAAATCCCAGGACACAGTCCCCGACCTCGATCACTCTGCACATATCCGGCCCCCTGGAAGTGGTCGCCGCGAAATGCTCCTCGAACTCCTCCATGGAAATATGCCGTTTTGAAAGACCCATTATTGAACACATATCACTATCACCTTTCTATGTAACAAAAAAGGCAAAGGCACCACAGATATATTTTCTCTGTGGCGCCTTTGCCATTAAAATTGAAATTATAATATGACTTTTTCCGGAAAATGTCAATCCCTTATTTTCCGTCTTTTTTATTTTCTTTCTCTTTCTCCTTCTTGCTCTCCACCACGTCCTCGGGCTTCTCTACCGCCTGGATCGCAGCTTTCTGCATCGGGATACGACAGTTTCTGTTGCTGCCGAACTCAACGATAACGGTATCCTCCTGAATGTCGATGATGACACCGTAAAATCCGCTGGTGGTCATGATGGTATCTCCCACTGCCAGAGATGACATCATGGCGTTTTTCTTCTTCGTCTCCTTCTGCTGGGGACGGATCATGAAAAAGTACATAAAAGCAAACAATATAACGATCCACACGATCATCATGATTGAACCGCCAGACTGTGCCGCAACTGCTCCTAACATGTTCTATTCCTCCTAAAATATGCGTTTGCCGTTGGACAGCTTTGTCCGACAGCATCTTTCCTTATTTTACATAAAATACCTGTCCCATGCAAGCCTTTTTCGTATCTTTTTTTGCTGTCTCTTCCGGCTCCTATTCTCCGGCCGCCATGGACTCCAGCATCTCCCGCTTGAATGAAGCGAATCTGCCCGCATCCAGGGCATCTCGGATACCCTCCATCAGATGATTGTAGAAGTACAGATTGTGCAGCACGCAAAGGCGCATGCCCAGCATCTCCTTCGCCTTCAGCAGATGGCGGATGTAGGCTCTGGAATAGGTCCGGCAGGCAGGACACTGGCACCCCTCCTCAATGGGGCGCATATCCCGCTCAAATTTCTGGTTGAAGAGATTCAGCTTGCCATGGCGGGTATAGACATGACCATGCCGGCCGTTGCGGCTGGGATAAACGCAGTCAAAGAAGTCCACGCCCCGCTCCACGCCCTCGAGAATGTTTGCCGGCGTTCCCACCCCCATCAGGTAGGTGGGCTTGTCCTTCGGCAGACAGGGAACCGTCTCATCCAGAATATGGTACATCTGCTCGTGAGTCTCCCCCACCGCCAGGCCGCCGATGGCATAACCGTCCAGATCCATCTCGGCGATCCGCTTCGCGTGATCCTTCCGGATATCCTCGAAGATCGCCCCCTGATTGATGCCGAACAGCAGCTGATGGGGATTGATGGTATCCTCCCGGGCATTCAGTTCCCGCATTTTCGCCTTACAGCGCGCCAGCCAGCGGGTCGTCCTGGCCACGGAATCCTCCACATAGCTGCGCTCCGCCACGCTGCTGGGGCACTCGTCAAAGGCCATGGCGATGGTGGAGCCCAGATTGGACTGAATCTGTATGCTCTCCTCCGGCCCCATGAAAATCTTTCTGCCGTCAATGTGGGAGTGGAAGGTTACCCCCTCCTCCCGAATCCGCCGGAGTCCTGCCAGGGAAAACACCTGGAATCCGCCGGAATCCGTCAGAATCGGCCGGTCCCATACCATGAACCGGTGCAGGCCGCCCAGCTCTTTAATCAGCTCGTCTCCGGTGCGCACATGCAGATGGTATGTGTTGGACAGCTCGATCTGCGTCCCGATCTCGTGGAGATCGTCGGTGGAAACCGCACCCTTGATAGCGCCCACCGTTCCCACATTCATAAAAACAGGCGTCTCCACCACGCCGTGAACCGAAGTGAAGCGGGCTCTCTTGGCCCGCCCCTCCGTCTTCAGTATCTCATATCCCATTCCTGTGATATCTCCTTCTCTTATTCCGGGCCGATATTGCTCTGCCGGGATGTGTCGCCACCCATCTCCGACGCAAAAGGCCCTTCTCAGCAGCCGGTATACTTCCGGCGCAGATCCTCCCTCCGGCATCCCAGATCCGACAGCATACCGTCCAGTAACGTGA
>ERZ1643246.661-NODE-661-length-42694-cov-19.597340_pt1 | contig 42694 bp, 30 predicted proteins | sample MGYA00579265_ERZ1643246 | MGnify/ENA primary metagenome ERZ1643246 (study PRJEB29033, sample SAMEA4952261) | chicken gut metagenome | biome: Broiler Chicken; feature: Gastrointestinal Tract; material: Caecum | place: Ireland | collected 2018 | study: Broiler... | reverse complement strand
GTTGTCAGCAGCCCGTTTCACGGTCTGCGTGTAGTTCCTTGTAAACTGACCTAAGGAGAATAATAAGTATTTGAGAGCAATGATATATAATAAAAAGTGATTATTTTTTAAAAATATTTTGCTTGTTTTAATTATTTATTTTATTAGTTTTTCTAAGACAAGAGATTGTTGTAAAATTTATTCATTTACAGATTTTTAAAGCTATGATATTACTGTAGTTATAATGGCTATGTACTTATGTCGCTTTAAATTCTTTTTTGTTTTATATTCAAGTTGAGTAAGATATTACAATAGATGGTATTATATTTATTTCTAGTAATCTGGAATTGATTAAATTATATAAATAATTAGTAATGTAGATGTAATAAAGGCTAAGAACTCTTAAGGAGCTCTTAGCCTTTTTAGTAAATCATGATATAAAAGAAGTAAAGTTATTCCATTATTTTATAAAATTGAATTTTTATTTTCTTCTAAATTGGCCTTCATCATTTAAATAACCAATTTCATTATCATTATAATAGACTTTGTGTTTATCAACTTTTAAATTTATTTCTTTTGTACCATCTTTTAATGTTAAATTACCCATATGATCTGCCATAACTTCTTGTCCTTGATAATAAAATGTTCTTTCTCTTTTTTCTTTTTGTTCTAATTCATTTAAATGATTAATAATATTTTCTCCTAAGTCATGAATTGATGGTTCTAATGGGGCATCTACATATTTAAAGGTGCTAGTCTTATAATCATGATTATTATAATAATCTATATCTTCATTAAGACTTTGAAGAATAGTTTCATAGGCTGGTTCTATTTCCTGGTTTTCTTTGATTAAAGATATTATTTCATCTAATATTTGAATCATTTTATTACTATTAGATAGTGACATTATATTTCTCGCCATAACCTTAAAATAAGTACAATAACTTGATACATAAATCATTTTATTATTCAAAGGTGTTTTTATAATTTCGTTATAAAAGTATAGAAAATCATTTCTAAATCTAAAATTATTAACCAAAATTAATGTTAACATGGCTGTATAATTCATTTTAGCATAAATATCTTGATACACATTATCAGCTTGACCATATAATTTGTACTCTAATATTTCTAAATCATTGCAATTAAAATAATTTTTAATTTTGCTTAAATTAGATAGGATTAAATCATATCCCTCTTCTAAATTTTCGTATTTTGAGCTTGTAAAAGCACCAGTTTTCAAGATAGCATACATACTTTTAGTTATAATGGTACCTTCATTTCTATGAATATAACATGTATCGGCAAAATCTTCTGATTCATTTTCATAAGCATCTAAAACAATCATATCGATAGCTAAAGGATAATTTTGGTTAAATGATAATAGCAAATAGTCGTTATATTTATTTTTATCATCAAAATAATTTTTATAGATTAGTGCCAAACAAAAATTAGCTCTACTAGATATATATCTATTACCTTTTTTACTCAAATCTATTAATATTTTGATAGCTTCTTCGTGATTTCCATCTATAAATTTTTGATAGGCGACATTAAATAATTTTTTTTCAAACATTGGTTATTCCTTTTCCTCGGCTAAAATTGGGACTAAAAATTCACTAACATTACTACTAGATAGACCAATAATTTTTAATGTTCTTTTCCAAAATGTAAAGTAATCACTATAAATTATAGATCTTTTAACTAATTTTCGCTCTAATTTTGTTAGATCTCCATAATTTTTAATTTTAACACTACCTGTTAAACCTAATTTAATTTCGCCATTTGCTAGAAAAAGTAATCCACAAGCTGTTGATATTAAAATAAGAGTAACTAGATGGAAAAATTATAAATATAAATTTCTATATTTGCATTTTGTCACAAAAATGATATAATAATTGTGACAAGGTGGTGAAAAAAATGACTATTGATAAAGATATACTTAATAGACTTAATGAACAAAATATATCAGTATTTACTATAAATGACATTATTGATTTAGGATCATATGATAATCTTAGAAAGATCTTAGAAAGAATGACAAAGTCTGGTATTTTAAGAAGATTGATTAGAGGAGTTTATGAAATTCCTAAATATAATAAAACATTTAATATGATTGCTCCACCATCTATAGATGAAATAGCCAAAGCTTTAGCTAGAAATTTTAACTGGGATATCTATCCATCAGGGAATTATGCTTTAAATATTTTAGGAGTATCAACACAAATACCATCTAAGTATATTTACATTAGTTCGGGCCCTAATAGAAAGTATGAGTATGAAGGAAATATTATTGTCTTTAAACACGCAACTTTAAAAGAAACAAATTCATTTTCTTATATTACTAATATAGTTATTCAAGCATTCAAAGAATTAGGAAAAGATAATATAACAGATGATATTATTAAATTAATTTGTCAAAAATTCTCTAGTGATGAAATAAAGCTTATTTGTGAAGAAGCTAAAAAAACAACAATTTGGATATATCAAAATATACTAAGGTTGAAAGAGGTAAAGATTCATGAATAATGTTGCAAATCTGAGTCCTGAAGATAGAAAATTTATTTTTGATACAGCTGCCATTAAACTTAAAATACACCCTGCAATTATAGAGAAAGATTTCTGGATTTGCTATATTTTAGATTACTTATTCAATAAATCTCAGTACAAGAGTCATTTTACGTTTAAAGGAGGAACAAGTCTATCTAAAGCATATAGTGTTATAACACGTATGTCTGAAGATATTGATTTAATTTTAGATTGGGAAGTTTTAGGAATCCAAAGAACAGAACCTTTATTAGATAGAAGTAAAAGACAACAAGAAATATTAAATCAGAAATTGAATAATTTAGCGCAAGAATTTATAACTAATGAGTTAAAGTTAGATTTGGTAAATGGCTTAGTGAATATTTCAGGTTTAAATGTAGAAGTTATTAAGGAAGAACAATTAATAAATATCTTTTATCCTAAAATTTATGACAATGGAATTGCTGGCATCTTGCCATGTGTAAGACTAGAGATTGGTCCTTTAGCAGCTTGGGCGCCTGGAAGTATAGTAGAAGTAAAACCATATTTAGATGGTATAATCCCTAATTTTCAGATTGAAGGAACAAAAGTCAGAACCGTAACAATTGCCAGAACATTTTGGGAGAAAATAACTATTTTGCATCAAGAAGCTAATAGACCTAATAATAAGGCTATTCCAAGTAGATATTCAAGACATTATTATGATGTCTATCAAATTTACACATCAAAATATATTGACAAAATATTAAGTGATAGAGAATTACTTATAACAGTAACTAAATTCAAAATTAGATTTTATAATAATGGTTGGGCAAAATATAATGATGTGTTAGAAGGTAATTTAAAGATTGTTCCTCCTGACTATAGAACTAAAGAGCTTGAAAATGATTATGACTCTATGAGAGAAATGATAGTCGGAGAACCACCAAAATTTTCTATGATCTTAAGCAAACTAAAGGAATTAGAAATCATTTTAAACAAAAAATAATCATAGTCTTTAATCTAGTCCTAAACACATCATTCGTGTATGTTTTTTAAAATAAATGAAATGTATTTAGTCTATTTGAAACGACAATGATGTTAAAATTTAGTGTTTTTCGTTTTACAATTCATATGCAGAGTGTATGTCGGTTGGTGTTGAAGAATTAAACGAAATAAGTCACCATAATTGGTAAAATTTATACGAGCGTTTTTGGTTACTCTTATTTTAATATCAACAAATTAGAATTTGTAAAGAGAGGTAGTATTATTTACTTTCTTATTTGATTGCAAATTAAGAAAGTGGTGGTTATATACCGTAAGGTTGGGCTGTGGTAATATTTTTTTCTATGCAATATAGCATTGCCTTTTTGAAGGAAAATGCTAGTTATTTAGCAGCTTGAATTTTATCAAGTATCCCTGTATCTATGGCAGTTGTTATTCTTTCATATTCAGAATTTCAATAATCAGGATCTAAAAATGCTATAGGAAGACCTTTTTGTTTTATTTGTAAAAAGAAGTCTCCACATTGCTTATCTAGGTCTGTCACTAAATTCAAATAGTTATTAAACTCTTTTTTTATTGAGATTTTAACATTTTAAATATTTTTTTTAAATACACCCTTATTTTTAATTATATTTGCATCATCCTAAATTATTTTAAAAATTATTCAATCATATTTTTTATAGATATTTCTAAATTACTAAGATATGTATGTTGATTTTAGCACTTTTCAAGCACTTATAATTATATAATATAACTTAAGAAATAAGAGGTGGATTATATGTCGAAAGTAATAAAAACATTTAAGTTTAGTAAGGTTTTATCAATAATTTTTTTAGTAATTTCAATTTATACCTTATTTGTATTAGCTTATTTAATAATAGGTTTATTTTTAATAATGATGAAGAATGACTCTTTTGTTTTTCCTTTAACATTGATTCTTTCTTTAGTCCAAATTCTCATATTTATTTATCAGGTGTTTTTAGTTAAGAATTATAATAATTTTAAGTCACTAAAAAAAATAAAAAGAAGAGTAGCTATTGGTGATTTATTAACTTTTGTATCAGTTGTTGCCTTAATTCCTATAATTGCACTAACCTTTATGGAGCTTCAAAATAAGGGCCTTAAATATGATTTGATTAATAATCATAATCATACAATGTCTTATTTTATATATCCAGTTATTATTTTTGCTTTAGCAACATTAATTATAATTCCAATTACTCTTTTAATTAAAAATAGAACTTATAAAAAGAATGGGTATGATAATTCTGAACAAGAAATATCACTATATATTCAAAGTTTGAAAGATAATCAACAAGCTATTAAGTCTAAGAAAGAACAAAAAATGCTTGAAATAAGAAATCAAAAATTAGAAATTAAAGAAAAGATATTAAAAGAAAAAGAAATTGCCGAATTAAAAAAACAGGAGTATAGAGTACTTCTAAATCAAGAAAATGAAAGAAAAAAAGAAGAAAAGGTGGCAAAAAAACAAGAAATATTGTCACATAAAAAGTCTATAAAAAATGAAAAAAGACAAAAATCGTATAATAAAAATACATCTTTTAGTCTTATTTTATACTTAAGTCAATTAGTATTTACAATTATTTATCTGTTTTTTATAGCCACTATAACTTTTAATCCAACACTATATATTATATTTATAGTCCTTTCCATTTCGTTTTATGTAATAACCATTGTTATAAATTATGGCATTAGATACATAAGACTAAAAATAAAGATAAATTTAGGATTAAACATAGCTTGGCTTTTAGCAGTTATTTTTTCGATATTGATTATATATACGGGATTAAATTATGGATATTCCAGTAATTACGGTGAATATTATAAACCAGTGTACAATAATATTGCCAGTATAGTTTTATATTTGTTATTTGTATTAAATCTTATATTAGTTATATATAGCTTATCAAAAACTTTACATTGCTTAATTAAAAAATCCAATAATCCAGTATTTTTAGAGCATGATGAGAAAATTAAAAAATTACAACTTGATAAAAAAGAACAAAAGAAAATTACATCTGATAAAAGAAAACAGGAGAAAAAAGATATTAATACTTTAATAAAATTACAAAAAATGCGTGATAATGCTTATAACATAAATGACTATTCAAAGGCAGAAGAGATTACAAAACAAATTATTGAGCATCAAAATCAAACTGGTCTTGCAAATGTAAGTTATTTTGATGGCAGATTACTACAACTAATTGGATATAAAATTTTAGGTGCTTTAATAACTATTTTTTCTTTTGGAATTTTATATCCATGGGCAATATGCTTTGTTAAAAGGTGGGAGACTATTCATACTGTAGTAGATGGCAAGCGTTTATCATTTAATGGAAATGGTGCTCAGCTTTTTGGTAAATACATCATTTGGTTTGTTTTATCCATTATTACCCTAGGAATATATTCTTTTTGGTTAAAATTAAGTATGGTGAAGTGGGTTACTCTCCACACCTATGATTGTAGTGAAAACGAAATTAAGCAATATCAAGAGCTAAATGAGCAAATTAAAACTGCTGGTATAAATAATGATATTTCAAAGATGAATCAGTTAAAAGAGAAGCTTGTTGATTTTTCTCAAGAACATAAAATCTTAGGAGTAAGTAAATTTGATGGCAATATATTGCAATATATTGGTACTAATATTTTAAGCTTTATAATTAAAGTTTTTACTTTAGGTATTTTAATTCCTTATAGCATATGTTTAAAACAAAATTATTTAGTTAAACATACAATAATTTTAGGAAAAAGACAATATTTTGATGGTAAAGCTTGGCAGTTATTTGGTCAATATATAAAATGGTTTTTATTAATAATTTTAACTCTTGGTATTTACTCATTTTGGGTTAGAATTAGTTTAAAAAGATGGGTTGTAAAACATACCCATTATCTATAACTAATAAATTTTATTTTTATCATTTAAAAAAAATATATAGAAGGTTATAGGTCCTATAAAGTAGATTAAGATAGAATAGCTTCTACTTTGTAGGGCCTATTTTATAGTTTAATAAATTTTAATATAGAAAATTGTTTATATCTATCTAACTAAATAAATTTATGATATGATAGAAATGTAGTTTTAAGTAGTTTTTAATAAAATTATAAATTTAGAAGCTTCACAAGATGATTTAATTAATTTTAATAGTCATATTGATGAACAGGAATTTGATTTGGATGAACCTTTTACGAAATATTACGATTTAAAATTTATTATCAAGGCTATTGATAATTATAATAACAAGGAAATTAATGCTTTATATTTAAGTAATTGGTGCAATGCTTATAACTGGATAATATGTGGTGGATTTAAAGATGAATGTTGTAATTCTAATTTAAAAAACAATGTTATAAGTTTAGTTGTAGATAAAATTAGTTGCAGTTTAGATAGTTTATCATATTTTACTGAGAATAATAGTGAAGACAGAGTAAAACTAGAATATGATGATTTTAAAGCTTATGATAAAATTTTAAAATCATATAAAGAATGGAAAGTAATTTTAGCTAATTTGAAAAATGATTATTATAGTTATGCTCTTGTAAATGAGCATACTAAAGAATATCTACTAGAAAATGTAGAAATAGAAGATTTATGTTTAGAAAATATTAAAGCTATAGGTGAAAAGGATTTTATTGATTTCATTAATGAATTAAATAAAAAGAAATTTTCAAATATAGGCCATTTAAATATAAATGAAATCTAAATAGTAGTAAAATTTTATAATTATCTTTATTTTGAAAAATTTTTCCCCTTTTTATGAATATATTATCTATTTATGTGTCTTATATAAAAAAGATAGTATGTTCAAAGAAAGGGGAGTTAGTAAATTTAGTAATATTAATTACTAAATTTACTATAAGTGATAGTATGTTTTATATAAATAAAGAAGACAAGTTTTTGGATAAGGATTTTTGTGATGGATTTATTCACAAAATTATAACAACTTTTAACGGTCCTAATTACAAGAATATTATTGATAAAAACTTTTTAGAATATATTAAAAAGCCTGGAGCAATTACCTTATTTAAGAATTTAAGTTATTCTATTGAAGGTGATTATAAGTGTGATGTTACATTTGAAATCAAAAAGGAACAGAAGTATGTTGTTTCAGATGGCTACGAAAGTAAAACTGAAGGTAGGGCAACCCCACAGTATAACGCTACTGGTCCCAATTATGTTAAAGTAGAATCGAAAACAACCTATACTGAAAAATCGCACGTTGAAACAAACACAAATTATTCTAAATGTGTCAGATCTTATTTAAAACATTGTTATTTTGATAATAAAGGCGACTATAGAATCTCGTCATCTGCAGAGTTTTGTGAAATTGATTCTGATTATAAGCATAATATTTTTATGGAAATATTAGATAATTCAATATTGTTTCAAAATTTAGAAAATTATGATAATGAGGTAAAAAAAGTTAAGCATGAATATGAACAAAAGGTTTCTAGTGATGTAAAAGTAACAGTCAAGGCCAAAAAGGTAAATGTTACAAATCCAAGCATTGATAAAGTAAATGTTTATGCTGATTATAATTACTATGCTAAAATATTATATAATGGCAATGAATATATCTATACTATTAGTAATATTGAAAACGAAGATTTTCCTTTAAATCCAGATGCTGAAAAAAAGGCAAAAACTTCAAAGCGAATCTATAAAGTTCAAAAAGTGATAGCTTTTTTAATGGGAATTATAACTTTACTTGCAGTTATAGTTGTTATTTTGTTTGGTATTTTCTTCAAGATTAAGGGTGACATAAAGTTTTTAACATTTATCAAATTTCCGTTTTTAATTGTTGATATTGTACTAGTAATTATATATTTGCCAGTTTTTACGGCTTTTTTGGAAGAATTAGATGATATCATTAAAAGTAATGCTGGAAAACATATGCTTAATAGAAAAGATAATAGAAAACATACAGCTATTTCTGAGGTAATATATTACGTTGTAGCATTTGGTTCTTTGGCACTTGCCATATTCCAAATTATTTGTGTTATAAATGCATTTATGATTGCTTTATCTTATGCATAGGCTAATGCATTAAAAGGAGGGTAAATATCCTCCTTTTAATTATTTTAAATTTTGTTAAAATAGTATATGAAGGTGATATGAAATGACTATACAAGATTTTTGGGATAAATTTAAAAACAAATATGAAATAGGTGATGATATAGGATATGAGGCTTGGCAATTTGGAGATAGCCCAGATCTTTTAGCTCAGCTTGTTTACGATGGAATCAAGACGGCTACATGTAGTTTATATTGTCTTTATGAAATTGAAGGTGAGAAGCTTCCTTGTAAGGGTGAGTATAGCATTATATTAAATTCAAATAATGAACCTATTTGTATTATAAGAACAACAAGAGTTTATATTACCCCTTTTAATAAAATTACTTATCAACATGCTTATAAAGAGGGTGAGGGTGATAGAAGCTATGAATATTGGAAGAAGGTTCATATTAATTTTTTTACTAAGGAATTATTAAATAATAATAAGAAATTCACTGAAGATATGAATGTAGTTTGTGAGGAATTTGAAGTTGTATATAAAAATAATTAATAGTTGAATAATAAAAATGCAATTTTTTATAAATTCATATTTGGAGTAGAGTTTTTTCTCCTTTTGATGGGTTTTTATTTTCTCTATTGACTAGTGCACATTAATTATGGGCTACGTTGGTGGAAATACCATAGACAAAAAAAGGCATTTTACTATTCATTATTATTTTGCCTAGGTCAGATTATTATGTTTACTGCTTTAGGAATTATTGGAATATTTGTTGGAAGAATATTTTTAGGTATTCAAATTTATTGGTATATTTTTTTAGGTGGTTTAATGATTGTAATGGCCCTTCAAATTTGGAATATTATAGATATTTTACCTAAAATTTCAAATATTACATTTTTAAAAGATAAAGGGATTCTAGGGGCTTTATTGATGGGTATTATAGCAGCCATATTTATGTCTGCATGTTCTACGCCTGTACTTATTGGCATAACAGCTATAGTATCTACAAAAAACAATTTACTAATTGGCTGTTTAATGCTATTATATGGAATTGGTCATTGTGCTATGTCTTTAATAGCTGGTACTTCAGTTGGATTTGTAAATGGAATTATAAAAACTAAAAAAATGGTAAAGATAGGAATGATTATAAAAATAATATTTGGTATAATGTTAGTAATTTTAGCCATATATTTTTTCTATAGTGCGTTTACTCTATAAATTAATAATTGCTAAGCTATATTAAAGTAGAGTGTTTTGTGCTATAATTTTTGTAGATATAAAAGAGTATTCTATGTAATTGATTAAAATTACGAGATTTACTTTAATAGTAATTAAGCAAAATAAGATTTTTAATAAAAAATATTTAAATACCTCTTTTTTTGACTATAAAAAATGGCATTTTTATGATAATACCTAATATGTTTTATTCTGATGGTGATTATATGATTATTAATACTGGTCAAAGAACTGATATTCCAGCCTTTTATTCTAAATGGCTTGTTAATAGAATTAAAGAAGGGTATGTTTTAGTTAGGAATCCCTATTATCCTAATTTAGTTACAAAATATATTTTAGATCCTAAGGTTGTAGATGTTATATGCTTTTGTACTAAAAATCCTAAACCGATGTTTCCTTATTTGGAAGTACTAAGTAAATTTAGACAATTTTGGCATATTACTATTACTGCCTTTGGCAAAGATTTAGAGCCTAATGTATGCCATGTAGATGAGGTTATAGACGATTTTAAATATTTATCTAAAAGACTTGGTAGTAATGCCGTTGTATGGCGTTATACGCCAATTATTATCAATAATAGATATCCTAAGGAAAGACATCTTAAAGCATTTGAGTATATTGCTGATAAATTAGAGGGCTATACCAATACTGTTGTTTTTGGTTTTTTAGATCTATATGATAAATTAAATGGTAAAGGTCTTTATGATGCCACAGATGAGGATAAAATATATATTGCCACTAATTTTTTAAAGATAGCTAAGAAGCATAATATGAATTTAAGACTTTGCTCAAAAGAAAAATGGCTTAAGGAATATGGTATAGATGTAGATGGCTGTATTCGTTTAGAAGATTATGAAAAGGCCATAGGCTTAAAGTTAACTCTTAAGCAGAAGATGCAGGCAAGAAAGGAATATTGTTCTTGTCTAATAGCTAATGATATTGGTAGTTACAATTGTTGTTTACATTTATGTAAGTATTGTTATGCTAATAGTGAGCCTAATAGCGTTTTAAAAAATTATCAGCTTCATGATGAAAATTCACCCCTTTTAATAGGAAATATAAAGCCTAACGATATTATTAGAACTGCTAAACAAGAAAGCTTTATAGATAATGAGATAAATTTATTTAACATTTAGGTAGAAAAAAAATCATAAAAAAGGAGCAGATTATAATGCGTAAAATTGTACTTTATTTATTTGGTTTTACATTAATATTCTTTTTGGTCTTTAGTCTAGGTGGCTGCAGCAGTAAAATAAAGGCTACTAATTTAATGGCCAATATAGAAAAAAACGAGGTTAGTGGTAAAAAGATAGATGATAGTTTTATTGATAGTCAATTTGATTTATCTGTAAAGCTATTTAAAGAAACTTTTAGTGAAAAGCCAGATCAAAACACGCTAATTTCTCCTCTTTCAATAGCCTTATCACTAGCTATGACTTTAAATGGTGCCAGTGGTAGCACGAAAACAGAGATGGAAAATTTAGTGGGAAAAGGTTTGATGGTTGATGAGATAAATGAATATTTTTACTCATACCTAAATAGCCTACCACAAGCAGATGATTATAAATTGCAACTAGCTAATTCCATCTGGTATAAAGATAGTGATAATTTAAATATTAAAAAAGATTTTTTACAAACTAATGCTGATTATTTTTCGGCATCAATCTATAAATCGCCATTTGATAAAACTACCGTTAAGGATATAAATAATTGGTGTAAGATAAACACAAATTCTATGATTGATAAAATTGTAGATGAAATATCAGAAGATTCAATCATGTATTTAATAAATGCTTTAGCCTTTGATGCCAAATGGGACGAACCATATGAAGAAGATGATATTTTTGATGCCGAATTTAAAGATGTATCTAATCAAAAGGAAATGGTTTCAATGATGAAGGCTACTGATTATGGTTATTTCGAAGATGAAAATGCCAAAGGTTTTATCAAAAATTATAAGGATAAAAAGTATAGTTTTGTTGCTATACTGCCTAATGAGGATATTTCAATTGTTGATTATATAAAAAATCTTAATAATAATACAATTATTAATTTTTTAAATAACTACCAAAGCGTAGCAGTTGATACTATTATGCCAAAATTTGAATATGATTATGAAATAAGTTTAAATGATTGTTTGAAAAAATTAAATATGGCCAAGGCTTTTGATAGCCAAGAGGCAGATTTCTCAAACATGGGCACATCAAGCCAGGGAAATATTCATATAGGTAATGTGTTACATAAGACCTATATAAAGGTCGATGAATTAGGCACTAAGGCCGGAGCTGTCACTAAGGTTGAGATGACTGATGAGTCTACTGCCATAGGAAATGAATATAAGGTTGACTTAAATCGTCCATTCTTATATTTAATAATCGAAAATGAAACTAAGCTACCTTTATTTATGGGGGCAGTTCTTGAAATAAAATAATCAATTGGAGGTATATATGAAAAGTTTAGTGATTTACTATTCTCGCAATGGTGAAAATTATTTTGGTGGTACTATAAAATATATTGAAAAAGGCAATACAGAGATAATAGCATTAAAACTTAAAGAAATGACTAATTCTGATATTTTTTGTTGTGAACAAATTACTCCGTATTCTATGAATTATAGACAATGCGTTAAGGAAGCTCATGATGATTATGTTAATCATCATTACCCTCAAATAAAGCCTTTTAATTTAGATTTAAAGGATTATGATCTTATATATCTTTGTTACCCCAATTATTGTGGTACTATGCCAATGGCTATGTTTTCTCTTTTAAAAGATTTAGATTTAAAAGGAAAAATAATAAAGCCATTATGTACCCATGAAGGTAGTGGTTTAGCTAATAGTGAAAATGATATTAAAAAGCTTTGCCCAAATTCTATTATTAAACCGGGTATTGCCATTAAAGGAAGTAATGTCGAAAGTAAAGATTTAAACCTTGAAAAATGGATTAATGAATAAAATGGTAGATACAGATGCATCTACCATTTTAATTTATTATAAAGCTATCACTATACTTAGTATTATATATACCCAATTGATTATAACAATTGTAAGAGTAATATATTAATATGAAATATTGTTTTTTGGATTCTAAATTTTTTAGTACTACTTGGTTATCGATTACTTGATAAGTTTTTATAATATCACCAGGAGTATTTACGTCTTGAGCCTCTCTAAGTTCTATATAATTAATTTTTAAACTAGGATTATTTACATAGTTAATATTATCAATAGTTAGTGTAGCTTTATCTTCTTGTAAATCCAATTGATAGTATATCTTATTTAGTTCATTTTTGGTTTTAACATGATAAGTATATACAGCTTCTCTAATTCCTAAGCCATCGTTATAATCATAGTACACTCGATAAAGTATATCATAGTAAGAATTTTCTTCTAATCCACTAAAGCAATTATATTTATTACTTAGTGGAGTCTCTTGATTAATGGACGAAAGCATATAGATATTGACTGATTTAATTACATTATCTATATCATATGCTTCATAGCTACAATAAATATAATCTTCAAATGTGACAATTATAGGATTAAAATCAGGCTTTTGTAAAGGTGATGTCATAACAAATTTAGTTTGTGATGATGTCTTTTGAACATCATCTATAATGTAAGTATAACTAAAGACAAATTTATATAGACTATTACATTCAAGGTTATCAAAAGTGTCTTTTAAATTAAACGAAGTATTGATTAAATTATTATTTTGATCAAAAAGTTCCATCTTTGTTTCTACAATCCTACTATATGCCTCATATAATAATATTTCATAAGAAATATCATTTTTATTGATAGAAGTATTAAAGTTTAAAACATAAGGAGTTTCATAACTAGAAGTAGTAAAGTAATAATCAACTTTTTGTTCAAAATCAACATTAAATTCTCTATATATTATAGTTAATTTATAAGTTTTGTTGGCATCTAGTTGAGAAATTTCACTTAATCCTGTTACATCCACTTCATCGTTTAGGATTACTTTATATGATAAAGGGACTATATTAAATTCTAAATCATAATTAACTTTATCCGGATAGATTTCTAAATTTTTAATTTCTATTTTAGAATATGATTGAATTTCTTCATTATATATAGTTACGGCACTTACACCGTTTCCATCAAGTAAATCGGCATAACAAATTACCATTAAATTATACGTCTTGCCTTCTTCTAAATTTCCAAAAGCGCAGCTCGTATCAATATTTGTTAAATCTTTTATATCGATAATTTGTTCATCCTTTAAAAGAATAAATCGATAAACAGCGTTATATATTAAGTTATCTATAATCTTAAAATTTAAAAGAATGGTATACAATTGTTTTGTTACTTCTACATGTATAGATGGTATATCGACTTGACTAACTCCTACTTTAATGATTGCCGTAGCTAGATCCACATTTACATCCTTTATAGTTTCGTTTTCAACGTATTTAATTTGCATTATTTGATAATATTCAATTCCTGGATTTTGACTTGAAAATTGAATAATAATCTCGTTGAAATTAGAAAATTTCTCAAAATTAAATGACTGATATTTAGTGTCATTGATGGTTATTGACAATATTTCATAGCTATTAGGATTATCTAATTTAACATGTAAATAAAATTGAGAATTTGGTTTAACATAATGATCAATTTGTTCTTCATTAACCACTACCCCATCAATATATTCCATATTGGTTTTAGTTTCAATGGTGTCTGTAGCATAGAAATCTAAAAGAAGAACTGAAGGAGTATCTTCATATTCATTTTTATTATTACAGCCAGTAATAAAAAAGATAATTAAGCTACAAAGTAGAAGAATTTTTTTCATATTTAACATCTCCTATATAAACACCATCTAAATAGACTTTTACAACAATATTATTAGGATTAGATATAGTGGCTGAATAAATACCATTGTATAAACTACATTTTTCATTATTTACATAATATTCATATTCATCTGTAGCTTTAAAAGTAAGTAAGTAATTATCACCAATCGTAACTAAATCATCAAATATAATAGTTGGCAAGTTTAAAGTTAGGGTTTTAAACTTATAATCCTTTGAATATGTTTGGCCATTATACTCATATACTAATACTACACTATATTCGGTATTTGGGCTTAAATTAGTAATTCTAGTCACTAGGCTGTTATTGTAATATACTTTAGCATTTATATTAGAAAAGTCTACGTAGTCAGTACCTATGTCAATTAATTCAGATGAAAATGGTAAGTCAGTCGTTATTTCATAGGTCAATAGAGTTTGTAAATATGTACCTTTTCCATCTAATAAATCAACATTACCACTTATAATAATGTTGTAGTTAGTATAAGGTAATAAATCTTTAAATGTATATTCACTTTGTATACCTAAAGTGGATATAGTTTGATTATCTAAAACTAATTTGACACTTAAATTATTAGTAATTTCAATTGGCAGGTCAGTATTTAATTTAAAATATATGCTGTTATGACTGACGGATAAGTCATTTATTTGTAAATTATAATTGACATACATAATTCCTATTTCAATCATATCATCGCCACTCATAGTTACATTTTTTATTGTGGTATTATCAATAAATTTAATTTCTGAAACTGTTATATAAAAAGTTCCCGATTTATTTGGAATTTGAAAATCAACATATATTTTCTCGTAGTTAGAACCATCCTTAAACATATAACTAGTATAAGGGGTACCACAAACTACAAATGATATGATATCATAATAGTCATCATTATCAAAAGATAATTCTAAAGTAATTGTTTCTCCAGGCTTAGCATAATACTTTTTATTATCTGGTTGTATAATAGAAGAGGTTTTATAAACTATATTAGCCTTGGAGGATTGTTGCATAATATCAATTCCTAAAAATGTTACTTTAGCCTTTAAACCAATTACGATAAGAATAATTGCGGTTATGATGAGAATCAATCCAGTAGTAATACCTGTTAATACAGGGATTTTTCTTTTGCTAAATACCATTTTATCCTTATAGCTTTTTAATTCTTCAGGAGATGTAAGCTTATTTAATTCATTTTTTAATTGTTTTTTAATTTTACTCATTGATCTCATCTCCTTTAATGTGTTTTTTTAATTTCTTTAAAGCCTCTTTATAAATGTTATAGCAAGTTGTTTTCTTAATATTTAAAAAATTTGCTATATCTAAAAAATTTATATTATATATAAAATGTAAAATTATAATTTTTTGTTCTAACTCAGATAACTCATTTCTTATAATTATCCATATTTTACCATCTAAATGATAATTAGAAAAGAAATCATATATTCCTAAGTATTTTTTTTCAGTTTCTTTAGTTCTTATATAATTTTTAGATTCGTTTTTAGCTATTTGAATAATGTAATACTTAAAGCTACCACCCTTAAAGTTTTCAATATTATTCCATATTTTCATAAATACAATTTGACAAATATCATCTATTACATCATTATTTTTAGTGATATCTAAAATGATATATTTTATCAAAGGAGCGTATTTGTAATAAAGCTTGTTAAATGCTTGTTCATCTTTAGTTTTTATCTTATAAACTAATAATTTATCATCAAACAAGATACCACTCCCCTTCCTGATAACCTATATAAAGAGATTTATTAATAGTTTTTAACTTGTTGTTATAATAATAGTTTATACTTATATCAAATGTATAAGTAAATCTTCCTAATTCATCTATAGGCCAATCAGAGATGATAATTTTGTTCTTATCGACTACAGTAGTAACCTTAAAATCAAATAAGGCACATTCTACGTTTTCTAGTTTAACATCAAAATCATATTCTAAAGAAGGAGAAATAGTAATTGTGGAAGTAGTAGAATCAAAATTATAATTAAATGATGGTTCATCTAAGCCTTTTAAAACTTGGAAATCTCCAGTAAATATTTGGTCAGTTACTAATTCATAGGTATAAAAGTCATAATCAACTATAATGTTATATGTACATTGATAATCTAATTGTGTAAATGAATCCTGAAAGTTATTTGATGTGGCAACTAAATTATTATTCTCATATAATTTTACAGTAAAATTATTTATTAATGAGTCCTTTTCGGAATTTGTAATTAGATATTCAACGCTGTTGTTTATAACGTTAAAATTAATATTCAACGCAGGACTTTTATAAGATATTCCGTAATAAAAATCCTTGTAAAACAACTTTTTGCTTAGATTATCATGCATATCTAATTGATAATTAACTCTAAACTTATAATCACCTGGTCTTAAATCAGTAATAATTGTATCATAATATGTTTTTACTAAATTGTCATTATCATATAATTCTATTGATAAAATTTCAACATTTTCAGGATCATTATTTTGAATTTCTATAGTATAACTATTTGGTAAGAATAATATAGGTGAATAATCATCTGGATAATAATTTGGAGTATCAAAATAAACACTCTTTTCCAAATAAACTTTTTCTAACGTTATATAATCTAGGTAAGAAATATATGCAACAGCCTTATATTGCCTGCTAAAATAATATTCACGGAAGTCTAAAGCATTTACATCTTCATTAAAGGCAACAAGTTCATCATCTAAATAAACTTCTATGCGATAATCTAAAGCCAAATAAGGATCAAAATTTGTATAAGCATAAATTGTAAAATTACCATTTATTTCACTAACATTTAAACTTAATTCACCTTCACTGCTTGTAGGTCTAAAATATAGTGTGTGTTGATAGGTAAAAGCACTATCTTGGCATTTACCATAAAATATTATTTCATAATAATATTCCTCTCCAGGAGGTTTAGCGATATTGATAGAATTAGAAGTAAAATCATAAGTTTTGCCTGCAAATGAATATGATTGTACCTCACAATTTTCTAAAACATCTAAATCAAGATCATAACTATAATTATCATCATTATATGTAGAAACAATATTAATGGGATTTGTTGTATTAATATCAAGTGATTTTACATATATTGATTCACCATTATCACGCAATAGATATAAATCAGTTTGATATACACTGTTAATATATAAGTCTTTAAATATAAGATTATTCTCTTGATATAGGTCATTATAATTTAATCCAAGACCCGTTATGCTCATATATAATGGAAATTCATAATTATAATTAAGGGGATTAATCTCTATAAAGGTTGGACCAGTGTTTGTCTTTATAGCAATATTCTTTAACTGGTCTTTACTTATTATTTTGTAGGTGAAAATCTTACTAATGTTATAATCTATTTCTTCAATGGTAATTTTAGAAATTTCAATAACAAACAATTCATCACCACTAGCTATAAGTTCTACCTGATTATTAGTTAAAATATATAATTTATTATTAATAAAGACATTATTTATTCTACCTTTAGACTCAAAATTTATTGTAACTACATCATTTTCTAAAAGATACTCATTATCTATAGTTGGAGCTTGAGCATATATATTTAGATTATTTTCATATTTTTGATCATTATTTTGATTTGGCAAATCATCATTTGTCTGTTGTAAAAAAATGATTACTCCTGTAACTATGGCTATAGCTATAGAAAGAGTAGCAGTTATAATTATTATGATTTTTTTCATATATATCTCCCTAACTATAGAATTTAATTTAGTTAATTATACTAAAAAAAGACAAAATTTGCAATTTATAAGCATAAATCCGCACGTACAATTATACGTGCGGTTTTATTTAATTTGTAAATGTGACTTTATTTTGTTTTATTAAAGTATCTAATTGACTACATTGATTATCAACTAAATCCCATGTCTCTCTGTTTGCATTAAATGTAAATGATGTAAGATTATCATCAAATGCAAATTGTTCAATACTAACTACATTTTTAGGAATAGTTATAGTTGATAAAGATATACAATATCTAAACGCATTATAACCTAGTCTAATTATGCTATCAGGTAAAGTAATATTTGTAATATTATCACATCTATAGAATGCATAATCATCAATTTCATCACCACCAGTAATAACAACTGTTGTTAAGCTAGATGGAATGTAGGTTCTGTGATAAGAGTATGAGGAAGCCCCAAAAATATAACCAAAATTAGTATTTGTTTTACCATCACCAACAAATGGTAAGGTTATTTTTACTAATGATTCGCAGCCTTCAAAAGCTTCATAGCCAATTGATGAAACAGCTTGAGGGATAACAATTTCTTTTAGATTTGAGCAGTTATAAAATGCTCGATGACCTATACTATTAATTGAATTAGGTAAAGTAATATTTTCAATGTTTCTACAATACTCAAAAGCATTTTCATCAATTAGATTTCCACCTGTAATAGTGACATTTTTTAAAGTTTGAGGAATAGAAGAGTAGCCAAAAATATAATCAAAATTTGTATTTGTATTGCCATCACCAATAAATGGTAAGGTTATATTTTCTAACAAATTACAATTTTCAAAGGCACCAAAGCCAATAGATGTTACATTTGGTAAAATATTTAGGCTAGTAATATTCGTATTTTTAAATGCTCCATCACCAATTTTTGTAACACCTTGTGGAATATTGATATTATCAACACCACTGCAACCACTAAAAGCATAATCACCAATTTCAGTAATATTATCATGCAAAACTATGTCTGTAATTTGATAAAAGCCACTAAATTGATAATCGCCTATATATGTGACATCTAAAGGTATTTCAATTGTTGTTAGCTCTTGATATTGATTAGTAGCATCCTTAAGCATAAATGTATCAGCGTTTTCCATTAGGCAGGCATCACCACTAAAACTAATTTTAAGCCAATCATTAAAGGTTGCATCGTAATATACAGAATTTAAGTTATTGCAACCAGAAAAGCAGCCGTCACCTATCTTAGTTACAGATTTAGGAATCGTAATTGTAGTTATCAATTTACAATTACCAAATGCATAGTTGCCTATATTTTGAAGTGTTTGTGGCAAACTAATTTTTGTTAATTGTTTAAAGCCATAAAATTGGTAAGAATCTACGCTTGTAATTGATTCTGGTATTTTTAATTCAACTAAAGCCTCATATTCATTATTAGCATTTTTTAAATAGAAATTTTGAGCATAATTCATAATATAGGTATTGCCAGTTATATTAATATTACACCATTGCTCTAATGTAGCATTATAATAAACGTTAGCTAATTGCTCACAATAGAAGAATGCATCACTATATAAATTTTCAATACTATTAGGTATTATTATTTCAGTAAACGAACAATCCTGAAAAGAATATCTACCAATAGTCTTTAATCCTTCATTTAAAGTTACACTTGATAGATTAAATCTATTCATATAACTATCTCCAACAAAATCATCAGCAATTTCTATTGAATTAGTTAAGTTTATTGTTTGTAAATGGTTACGGTTTAATCCTAAATATGGTAAAGTATTAGGTGTGTTTATATCGTATCCTACAAACGGAATAGAAAGATTTACGATGATAGCATTATTAAAAGAATTCTGTTCGATTGTTAAGATACTATCAGGTAAGGTAAGATTGGTTATTGTGGCGTAAGAAAATGTGTTATATTTTAAGTAATTTAAGCCATCTAAGAATATTAAATTATTAATATTAGCCCTATTAAATACTGAACTATCTAAGGTTGTAATAGAACCAGCAATTTCTAAATTATCAATCCTAGCATATGAAAATGTGTATTTATTTAATAATGTTGGTCCTGAAGGAATAACTAATCTTTCAAGCTTGATATTTTCAAAGGCATTTGACTCAATTTCCTCAATACCTTCATTTAAGACAATTGTAGTAAGCTTATCAAGATGAGAAAATGTATTAGCAGCTAATTTCTTAGTATTAGTAATATTGATTTCAGCTATTGATTTTGCCCTAGGTAGAAAATCCTCAATTTTAATGGTATCGTAGGCGTTTGTTCCTATAAAAGGAATAGTAAGCCTTTTTAAGCCAGATAGTGTTGTAAAGCTTGATGCTTCCATTTGTAAAACATTATTTCCTATAGTTAATTCTTCAATTGAAGTGTCGTAAAAAATATTTTTATTAATTTTCGTAATTTTGTTTACTAAACTAATGGTTTTAAATTGGCAATTATTAAAGGCATATTCATCAATGTCTTTAATATTTGATAGATCAATAGTATCACATATTAGGAAATTAATTGATTCGCTACCTAATGCTGTTAAAGTTGTTGGTAAACTAATTGATTTAGCATTAGGCAAATTACTTATTTTGGTTATTCCTTCCTTAACTAAGATATGACAATTGCTAGATATATTATCAATAATATCACCATTAAATTCACCACTACCTTCAATGACTAAAACAGGATTATAATCGCTAAAGTAAATTGGAGATCTATAGAAATAGGCAGTTACATTGTTATAGTTATAGGTTTTTACTAATTCTCCATAGGTGCTATCGACCTTTTTAGTATGACTAACATTATAAATATCATTAAATTGAATATTATAGCCATTTTCAGCTATGCTTTTTTCATAGGTAGTACAAGTTGAAAGTAAATATGAACCATCTTTATAAAAAATTTCATATAAGATACCTTCATTATCAAATTCATTTATAGGACTTAATATATTAATAGTTTTGCTATCTTTATTTTCCATAGCAGTACTGCCTATATTTAATGAAATTGAAACAATGTCATAATTTTTATCAAAGATAAATATGGAAGTATTATTACCATTTTCAATGCTTAATGTATTTTCATCAATCACTTTAGCATTAAATTCATTAGTTAATAATTCATATTGATCATATGTATATGTATAAATCTTATTAAGCTTATCTATATTATCTACATTTAAAAAATAGCTATCTATATATAAATTAATAAATAAAAAAAGTAGTAAAGGTAAAACTAATCTAAAACATAAATTAGCATATCCTAAAATATTTTTGCTATTACCATATTTAAATTTTATTAATTTTATCTCATTAACTTCAGATTTAACCTCATTAGTTTCAGTTTCTTCACTTATTTCATGCTTTGTAATATCGTAGTGAGTATTCTTTATTACCCAACGCTTAAATCTTCCAGGAATGAACAAGATGAAAATACCACATGTTGGAATACATAATAATAACCATAAAATCCATTTTCCAAATAGCATGGCTCCATTAGCAGTAAACACTAATCTATGGCCATCATAAAAGGTATGCCTTGATTTGTATTTTAGTTTTAGACATTTAACAAATGGATATAAAATAAATAAGGTACAAACACTTGCAAAAAAGCCTAATATTCCTAATCCTAATCTAGCCAATGTTAAGCCGTTATAATAGCTCTCAGCAGATTCTTCACCTTTAATATGGGTGTGTTTAGTAACCCACTTAGTAATTTTATTAGGTATAAATATAGTATAAATTCCTAATGTAATTGTAGATAATAGCATCCAAATAATCCATTTACCGATTAACTGCGCTCCATTACCATCAAAATACAGTTGGCGTCCATCGTATTTTGTATGTTTAGTTTCAAAGGAAATTTTCATACATTTTGTAAATGGATATAAAATTCCTAAAGTAAAAGTAAATAATAATATTCTTCCTAAAGAATGAAAGAAAGAAGAAATATATGAAGCATCATATCTACTTTCTTTTGCTTTGAGGATTTCCTGATCATCAATAGTCTGAATATCTTCTTTATCATTTACAGTTTGAACACTAGATAAAACCCTAAAATTTGATATACCTTCAAAGTCATAGTTATTATATAATTCTTGCAATTTTAAGATTAATTCATTTTTTTCTAAATTAGAATTATTACTTGCAATAATTTCTTGCTGTTTTTTCTTTACTGCATTATAAAATATTTTCATCTTTTTTGTCTTAGATAAAAAAATAGCAAATAAAACTAATGTTAAGACCCAAATACTTGCAAGAATTGGCATAATATATTTTGGTATGCCTAAATCTATAATTATAGATGCTATAGCAAAACCAACAATTGGCAAAACGTAAAGTGCAAGTAAAACCGTATAGAATTTTACAAAACCTCTTGCGGTTATATTTTTAGTTATCTTATACCTTCTTATAGAAATTACAATTGTTGGAATTAGCAGTAAAACTGCTATCAGTCCTAAAACAATTATTGTAACTCTTGTTTGCCCATCCATCCGTTTTGGATATCCTGCAATAGATTGTTGAATTAAAAAGATAATGGCCCAAAGAGCAAGTAGTAATGACATAATCATTACTATATATCTTAAAATAGTTGCTGAATGTATACTTTTTTTAATACTGTTTTCATTCATTTCACTCACCTCGTAAATAAGACACTTGAAAAGAATATTTATTCATAAGAAAATAAATTATTGTAAATAATTATATAATGAGAGCGCAAAAGGAATGTTGATATTTTAAATGTTGATTTTAATAATGCCATAAGTGAAATTGGAGAACAAGCATTTTTTAATTGCCGTAATCTAGTTTCAATAAATTTAGAAGGCGTTAGAATCATTGGTGATAGTGCTTTTACCTATTGTGATGTCTTAGCTTCTGTTAATATTGTTAGTTCAGTATATGAAATAGAAGGATATGCTTTTAAATCATGTCCTAAACTAAACAGTATAACCTTTGAAGAGGGAATTGAAATTATTGGTACGCAAGCATTTTCAAATACAAGCTATGGAGGTATTACAACATTACAATTACCTAATTCTTTGAAAAAAATCGGTGATAGTGCCTTTAGTGGACACCAATATTTACAAAGTATAAAAATGTCCGATAATATAGAGTATATTGGTAGTAAATTATTTAACTATGATAATAATACATCTCATAGCATTTTTATATATGGCGATTATATTAATCCAAAATGGGATAGTAGCTTTAATCAAGCAAGTGGTGGAGTAGTAAATACCTATTTTTATAGTGAAACCTATAAAGAAGGTACATGGCATTATCAAGATGGTAATGCACTATTATGGTAAATATAAGCAATTATATAACGAACCGTTTATTTTATCTACATAATTAAATTATAGGATTGGTATGGTAATTTATCCTCCAAAGTAGACTAAAAAAATAATTAAAGAATAAAAATCCCTATTGGGATTGCAATCTTGAAATTATTGAAAGCTACTTTGGAGGTTTTTAAATTTAATTAAGATAGGAGTTATTCTCTTATTTTTTTTGCAAAATTTTATTATTTAAGTTAAAATATAAATGGATGGAACAATTTAATGTAAAGGGTGATTATAATGAAGAAAAACATCTGTGTTTTGCTCATAGTATTTTTATTGTTATCACTTGTAGGGTGCTTTTTACAAAATGATAAAAATGCTTCAAATATACCACCAAATCAAAATGATGAAGAAGAACAAACAAATAATAAAAAGCCTATTGCCTCTAGTGATATTAAATTTGAGTCTACCACTGGAATGATATATTGGGATATCAAGGAAAATTGTGACTTTTTTGCTATTTACGCTAATGATAAGCATTTAGGAGATATTAGTAGTGAAAATGCTAAATCTAATTTAGAAGGCTATTATCAATATAGGGAGAATACACTCATAGGTTATAAGGATGTATTAAAGATTAAGGTTACATCATATGATCAAAATTATCATCAATATAAGGGTGCTAAAAGTGCTTCATATGAAAAAACATTGTATTATAATGGTGATTTTTCTACAGATAATATTAATCTTAGCGATTCTTATGATTTTATAGAATTTAATAGCGAAGCTAAAAGCTATTTAGTCCTACAAAATGCCCAACTATATTTGCTAAATAGTAACATTTTTAAATTTGATATGAATAATAATACAAAAACTAGTATTTATGTGTTACCAATATATGATGGCGATTTTTATGGAGGGTATGTCGAGTATGTTATTGAGGTTTTAAAAACTCCTAATGGCCTTAATTATAATAGTACAACAGGGAATATTTCATGGACTAAACAATCTGATGTTTCATATCAATTAAATATCTATGATGGAAATAGTAAAATTGAAATTATTACAACAGAAACAGACTACATTTATTTTCCTCAAACTAATGATTTTAAATTTGAAGTTAAGGCAATATCTAAAAAAAATATTAATGCTATTCCATCTGATTTTATAGGTTTAAATGTAAAGACGGAGGAATATATTGAAAACTATTACGTTTTTAATAACTATTTTTATTGGAATTTAAAGCCCAATCTTAAAGCTGATTTTGTTATTTCTATATTTAAAGATAATGAGTCTATTTTTGAGAAAAAATATCTATATTCTGGTCAAGACTATTTTTTAGATTTATTATCTATAGAAGGAGCTAGTGGAAATTGTACTATAAAATTAGATGTATATCCAAATGATTGCGCTATATCTAATGATTTAATTAATCTTGAAATATACTATCCTACTACTCCTAATATTGAAACAAGCTATATCGAGCAAGCTGATAACTTTAGTACAACAATAACTAATTTAGATATAAATTTGAAAAATTTAAAAATAGAAGTAAGCCATAATAATGATGTAGTTTATTATGAGGAAATCATACCAAGTAATAATTCTTATACAATTAATGATTTAATTTATAATGATGAAGGTGAGTATAATATTAAATTGATTTATCAATTTATTGAAAAAGATAACCTTATTTGTGATAAAAATCAAGAAATTACCTATATACGTAATAGAATTGCTTCACCTAAAATAATAAGAGTAGATGATAATAGAATTTATTTAGAAATTCAATCACGTCCAAGCTATTTAAAGCCTTATACGCATTATTATTATTTTGATGATATTATGTCTGGTTATGTTTTATATGGAAGTATTGGTCTTATTATGCCACAAGAGTTTCTTAATTCCTCTTCTCAATCTTTAAATTTTAAAATTTATGCTGAACCAAACCAAGCCTGGGAATTAAGATCAAAATGGCTTTATCAAACAATAACTAAAGCACCAACTCCTGTAATTGATATTATAGATGATAGTTTAATTGTAACAAATTTTAATAATTATAGTTTTAAGGTGATTGATACAAATTATAATATTACATTAGCTGAAAATATTACTTCAAATATATGGAATATAGTAATAGCACCAGGTGAACATAGTATAGGTGTATATAATGAAGGAGACTATGACAATTTTATTATTAAAAGTGATTGTTCAAATATAATTAATATAACCAAGATTAAAGAATTAGACTTTGAAGTTAATGATGGTATTATTAGTTGGACTGACTTAAACCAAGGCCTTATAGATAATTTATATTATTATGAGGTTAGTATTAATCAAAATCTTATTTCTCTAAATGTAAATTATATTGATAGTAGAGATTATCAATATGAACAAAATTTAAAAATCTCAGTAAGGGCAGCAGCTATAAATAATAAATATATAATTTCTAGCAATTTAAAAATTTATGATATAAATTTTATAAATCCTCTAAGTAATTTATATGTTAGTAATGATAATAGAAATATTTATTGGGATAATATAAATGATAAATATGGCTATACATATGTAATAAAATATTATAATTCTTCTTATTTGTTTGATTATATCGAGGAGGTTACATCATTAAACTATACAAATGAATTGGATTTAATACATTTTAAATACAACATTACAGTTGAGCCTAATGAATACGTTAGTGAAACTGAAATTGGTGTCTATATTGATAAAAAAGCTCAATTAGATTTTTATAATGAAAAAATACTTGACATTTATACATCTAACAATATGTATATAATTGACGCATTTAAGTCGTATAGTGAGAATATAGTTGGATATGTTAATGATAATGAGGTTTTTACAACAACCTCAAGTAATGTAATGCCTGATTTCTCATTATTATCCCCAGGTTCTTATGAAATAAAATTCATTATGGATGATGGTCTAGATTATGACAAACTTAACACATTTAAAAGTAAGATATTTGTTCTTCCATTACAAATAATTGAAATTGATAAGCCTGATGGAGTAGAGGTTAGCTATAATGAGGGAGTTTATAATTTAAACACGAAAGTCTTTGACAAGCAAGCATATGCAAAAATAACCTCTAAAACAAAAGCTAATATCGAAGGTGTAGTATATGCATTTATAGTTAATGGAAATGAATATGAATTAAATCAAATTCAAATGTCAACTAATGATTATTACAATTTTAATGTTGTAGCTGGGTCATATAATTTTAAGGTAAGGCTTGTAGGAGAAGTGTTTGTCGATAATACCTATTATTTAAGTTCTCAGGATTCTAATATTAACTCTATTTACATAAGGCCTTATGTAGAAAATGTAACACTTCTTAGTCAGGGTCCTAGTGGTGTTAATTATAATTTTAGTTTAATTACATCGCTACTATCTGGCTATGATAAATCAACATTTGCTATTTATGCTACTATTTATATAAATGATGTTGCCTATAACAATGCTAACCCATTACAAATATATTCTAATGTATCGTTAGATCCTTTAAAGGGTGAAGTTAAGCAAGGAGATATAATTAGAATAGAATTTTATACTAAATCAAATTCACAAGCACATTTAGAATCTAGTAAAAGCATTTACGAATTTGAAGCAATTTTCTAATATAGCGGTATAAAAGCTTTATTATGTGAAGCCTATAAATTTATTTCTACTAGAGTAATTTTAATAGAACAAATGGATGTGAAAAAAATAAAATAACCAAATTGACGACATAATGTTACTTAATCAAGTTGTAAAAGGACCTCGAATCAGTTAGGAAGAGGTCCTTTTTTAGTGCTTGTATAATTTAATTAATATTTTTATGACAAATTTCAAAGAGTAGGTTTCTAAATGGATAATTTCTAAAGCTTAAATTAAAGTGAAAATAAATTGACAATATAAATATAAAATTTAATTTGGTGTACTTATTTTAAATAATTATATTATCAATATTAATTGCCATAGCATAAGATTATCTCTTTATTATAAAAGCTAGTTCTAATATAAATTGGTAGTTAATATAATTATTCACATATTTTAGGATAGTTATATCCCATAATTTATTTCTTTATTATTTATTTTAAAATTCATAGGAAAGTAAGTATATCTATAGCACCTAAAAATTTTTCTTTTAAAAAAAATATATCACTTAATACTATATTTATTTGTTTGTTCATCTATTTCCTTAATAAATGGATTACTACTGAAATATGAAAATCCAGATGTAAGAAATGTAATTACTGCAGCCTATAGCACAGTTTCAAAATGTGGAGCAATTGTATTACACATCAGTATTGGTATAGCTCAAGGGGTTATGTCATTAATTGGTTTTAGCTATAGAGCATAAAAATTTAAAAGGGTTAATGTGGGTACAGGCTATTACTGATACTTTATCATGCATTATTGCGATAGTATTGTATTATATAATGAAAAAAGAGATTACAAAAAATCTAATATTAATTAAAATTAGCATTAAGTTACTTTATATGGTTTGTACTATTTTAAAGTTTATTAAAGTAATGATTTTAAAAAAATAATGTAGTATAATATTCAAAAAAGTATTAAAATATACTTACGTAAGGAGTGATTTTATGCTAACAAATCAAAATAAAAAGGAAATACTTTTACAGTGTGTAAAAACAGGAGCTGATTTTGCAGAACTGTTTATTGAAAATACAACTGATATAACAATTAAGGTTATAGGTGAAAGCGTTGATGATATCAACACCTCAAAGCTTCATGGTGCATCATTAAGATTATTAAAAGGAATGGAAGAAACATTTGGATATACAAATGATGTAAGCTATGATGGGTTAATGTCATTGGCAAATAAACTAAATAAGTTTTACAATTTTGCCCCTGTTATTACTGATTTTGATTTTAATGATGAACAGACATTAAACAAGACTATCATAAATAAAGCTTCAACAGAAGAACCTTTAAGTAAAAAAATTAAGTATTGTCAAATGATTAATGAGGGTTCATCTAGCTATGATAAGACTATTGTTCAATCAATAGCTAACTGTATGGAGCATGTTCAAAACATAGAGGTTTATAATACAAACGGGGTTTCAAAAAATGATTTTCGAAATGTGATACGATTTGCTGGTATTGCTATAGCTCAAAATGAAAATGGTAAGCAAACTGGATCATATAATTATGGTGGTAATTTTGGCTTAGATGCTTATGATAACTTTGATTTTAAAGGTTTGGGTATTGAAGCTGCTAAGCAGGCTATAGTTATGCTCAATGCATCACAGGTTAAAGGCGGAGTTTATGATGTAGTTATCAATAATGCCTTTGGTGGAGTTATATTTCACGAGGCTTGTGGTCATGCCCTAGAGGCATCAAGTGTAGCAAGAGGCTTATCAGTATTTGCTAATAAGCTTGGTGAAAAGGTGGCAAGTGATTGTGTAACTGCTATAGATGATGGTACTATAGCTAATGAATGGGGTAGTGCTAATATAGATGATGAGGGACATGTAACTCAAAAGAATGTATTAATAGAAAATGGTATATTAAAATCTTATATGGTTGATTATAAAAATTCTAGACTAATGAATACTGCGCAAACTGGCTCAGGTAGAAGAGAAAGCTATCGCTATATTCCTACATCACGTATGACTAATACCTATATTGCTAATGGTAAGTACGAATTTGAGGATTTAATTAAAAACACTAAATATGGTATTTTTGCTAAAAGTCTAGGTGGAGGATCAGTTAATCCTGCAACAGGAGAATTTAATTTTTCAATCAATGAAGGTTATATGATTGAAGATGGAAAGATTACCAAACCAATAAGAGGTGCTACATTAATAGGAAAGGGCACAGAGGTATTAATGAATATAGATATGGTTGCTAACAACCAAACATTTGGTTATGGTATATGTGGTGCATCATCAGGTAATATTGCAGCCTGTGTAGGTCAACCTACAATAAGGGTAAGAAATATGACTGTTGGTGGAAATGGAGGTAATTAAAATGGATTTTGAATTACTTAAACAAAAGGCTTTTGCTAGTGGTATTAATCAAATAGAGCTTTATGAGGAGAAGGCTCATAGCCTTAATATTAACTTTTTCGATGAAACAATCGATCAAAGAGAAGAAAATGATACTAATGTATTTGCTATTAGAGGAGTCTATAATAATCAAATTGCTACAATTTATGTAGAAAATGATGATAATAATGAAATAGATGAAATTATTAAAAGATTAAAGGAAGCTGCTAGCTCAATTACTAAAAATGATCCATTCTTTATATATGGTGGAGATGAGAATTATACTAAATTACCTATAGATGAGAATGATTTTGATAAATATTCTTTACAGAATAAGATTGATATATTAAAAAATTTGGCTAGTTATTTTAAGAGTAAGGCTCCTTATTTTTATCATGTTCAGTTAAGCTATGAGCAGGGATATAATGAGGTTAGTATTATAAACAGTAATGGCTTAAATGTTTGTCGTAAAAATAACTTTGCTGTTATTGTAGCGGAATTAATTTGCCAAAAAGATGGAGAAATGAAGAATAACTTTAGCTTTAAATTTTTAAAGAAGCTTAAGGATTTTGATGCATTTAGCTTTGCTGATGATATAATAGAAAAGACTGTTTCGCAATTTGATGCTATAACAATTCCTTCTAACTCATATAAGGTTGTGTTATCAAACGAAGTAGTATGTTCACTTTTAGGCGTTTATCAATCAATATTTTATGCTAATAGCGTTAAGGATAAGCTTTCTTTTTTGGAAAATTCAATTAATAAAAAGGTATTTGGTGATAATGTAACCTTAGTTGATGATCCATTTTTAAAGGCCTCACCTTTTAATAATACATTTGATGATGAAGGTGTTGCTACTCGTAAAAATACAATAGTAGAAAATGGCTATTTAAAAACTTTTGCTCATAATTTATCTACTGCAGCTTATTTTAATACTAAGACTACAGGTAATGGATTTAAAAGTTCAACATCTAAAAGTGTTGGTATCAGCTTTAATACCCTTTGCCTAGAGCCTGGTGAGACTTCCTTTACTGATTTACTTTGTAAAGTAAATGATGGAGTTTTAATAACAGATATAACAGGTCTTCATGCTGGTGTAAACGTAATTAGTGGTGACTTTAATGTGCAATGTAGTGGTTATTTGATTAAGAATGGCAAGAAGGATAGGGCTGTTACATTAATTGTTTTATCAGGAAAATTCCAAGATTTATTTAACAATATTAAAGAGATAGCTAATGACTGTACTTACTATAGAGATGTTTATGCACCATCTATTTACATTGAATCAATGAATATTTCAGGTAAATAAAAACTTTAATTGCTAATAATTAAATAATAAAATGCCCATAGGTTTCATTTATGTTAATGAACCTATGGGCATTTTTAATTAAATTTCATCGCTAAACTCTAGATCTCTATATTTTTTAAGCCATATATTACTCTTATAAAAGATGAATGACATAATTGTAGCTATTATCCAGCTTATAGGCCATCCCATCCAAATACCTAATGTTCCAAAGAATTGCATAAAGACAAAGGCTAAGATAACTCTTAAGATTAAATCTGTAAATGTAGCAATCATAAAGTAAAGCATATTATTGCTTCCTCTTAAAATACCATCGCATATTAATTTAGTGGCGACACTAATATAAAATGGGGCGACAACCATTAAGAACTCTTTACCTGTTGATAACGCTAAATCGGTATCTACACTGTTATCATCTTCCATAAAGACATTCACCAATTCTTTAGAGAAAAGGGTAAATATAAGGGAAAATATAACGGCAATTAGTAAAGAGAAGCCTAATCCGGAGATAAATCCTTTTTTGATTCTTTTAATTTTTAATGAGCCAAGATTTTGGGCTGTAAAATTAGATACACCATTACCTAGGGTTGTAAAAGTTGTGACTGCAAATGTATTTATTTTAATAGCGGCAGAGTAACCGGCTATAACATCAGAAGAGTAGTTATTAACCATTAATTGAATAAATAAGTTACCAATTGAGATGAAGCTTTGTTGTAAAATTGAAGGTATAGCTAGCTTACAAACCTCAGCTAAGGCTTTTTTGCTGAATTTTTGGTAATTTGGTTCTTTAATTTTTCTAAATCTTATAGCTAAAAGAATTAAAGAGACTATGCAAGCAATGCCTTGACAAATGAAGGTAGCATAGGCAACACCAGCAACTGCCAAATGACAATATCTTACAAATATATAGTCTAATATTATATTTGAAACTGAAGAGGCAATTAATAAATAAAGTGGGGTTTTTGAATCACCCAAACTATTAAATATTCCTGTTGTTATATTATATAAAAACAAAAATATAAATCCACCAGTATAAATTTGTAGATATAAATTACTGTCATTAAAAATATTATCAGGTGTATTTAAAAACTTAATAAATAGAGGACTACAAAGAACACCGAAAATAGTTAGGATTAAGGAAAGAACAAATCCGGCAATAGCGGTTGTTGATATAGTAGTTTTTAGCATACTATAATTTTTAGCCCCAAAGTAATTGCTGATAACAACACTAGTTCCGATTTGACTTCCTATAGCTACTGCCATAAATAGCATAGTTATAGGGTAACTAGCTCCAACGGCTGCTAAGGCATCTGTACCAGCAAACTTACCAGCTATAATGCTATCGGCCATATTATACATTTGTTGAAATATAACACTAATAAATAATGGTATGGTAAATAATATCAATGTTTTACCAGGTTTACCTATTGTCAAGTCTTTATTCATAATTACCCCTCTTTGTTGTTTATTTAATCCTTATAGAGTATAATACAAATTGATGTATTTGTAAAATGCATAAATAGAATTTAATATATAACAAAAAGGAATGAATGAAATGAAGATAAATTTAGAGTATTATAAGGTATTTTATTTTGTTGCCAAATATAAAAGCTTTACTATGGCCGCAAAGGCATTGTATACTGGGCAACCTTCGGTTACAAGAACTATAAAAAAATTAGAAATAGAATTAGATACTAAATTGTTTAAAAGAAATAATCAAGGTGTTTTTCTAACATATGAAGGACAATTATTGTATAATAAAATATCTAAAGCTATGCAGCTATTAGATGGTGCCGAAGCAGAATTATCGTTGCCTAACGATTTAAAAAGCGGATCTATATCAATTGGAATTACGGAAATAGCACTAAGGTGCTATGCACTTGATAAGCTAAAAATATTTCATAATAGTTATCCTAATATGATTTTAAAAATTAATAATTACAATACTCTTAAAGCCTTAGAGGAATTAAAAAAATCCAAAATAGATTTGGCGATAGTGACAACACCATTTGAATTTAGTGATGAGTATGAGTATTTAAAATTAAAAACCATAAATGATGTTGCAATATGTAGTAAAAATTTTAGTCAAATTATCGATAAGAAGGTATCATTAAGTGAATTAACCAAATTTCCTTTAATTAGTTTGTCTCAAGATAATTCGGTTACCTATGATTTTTATAAAAATTTCTTTTTAAGACATAATGTTTCATATTCTCCAACTATTGAAACCTTGACAGCAGATTTGATTCCATCCTTAGTAGAAGCTGATTTTGGGATAGCCTTTGTACCAAAAGAATTAATAAAAAATTATGAATGTAAAATAATTAATCTTTGTGAAAATATTCCACCAAGATACATATATTTAGTAATAAAAAAAGGAAATTTTGATACTTTAGCGGTTCAAAAGCTAAAGGAAATTTTATTGCTAGATTAAAATTTTCTCTAATTGTAGCGATTGACACTTAAAAAAAAATGGATGTATAATATAGATGCAAATAACGATAAGGAGGAAATAATATGAAGCTTTTTACACCTATACAAATAGGTAATTTAACAATAAAAAATAGATTAGTTATGGCTCCTATGGAAAATGGACTTGCCGAAGTTGGAACAGGTGAGGTTACACAAAAGTTGATTGATTTTTTTGTTGAAAGAGTTAAAAATGATGTTTCTATGATTTTTACAGGTTCAATAGGAGTATCACCAGAAGGAAGAGGATTACCTACACAATTATCTTTATATGATCATGCTCATGTTGCTGGTCATAAAAAATTGGTAGATGCAATACATAAGGCTGGAGGAAAAATTGCTGCTCAAATATATCATGCCGGAAGACAAGCAAGTGAAGCAATTACCGGTTTAACACCACTTGCTCCATCAGCAGTGCCATGTGCCATTTTGTCTAATCATCCTAAAGAGATTAGCTTAGAGGAAATGGAAGAGGTAAAAAATAAATTTGTTCAAAGTGCTTTGTGGGCTATAGAGGCTGGATATGATTTGATCGAGGTACATTTTGCCCATGGTTATCTTTTACATTCATTTTTATCCCCACATTCTAATCATCGTAATGATGAATATAATGGTTCTTTGGAAAATAGAATGAAATATCCAATGTATGTTTTAAAAAGCGTTATAGATGCTGTAGATAATAGGGTGCCTGTAACAATAAGAATTAGTGCTGATGAGTACTTAGATGATGGCTTACATTTTGATGAGGTCAAGGTCATTTGTAAGGAATGTGAAAAAATTGGCTGTAAGGCTATTTCAGTTACAGCTGGATCATATGATTCAGTAGATTATGCTATTCAACCAATGTATATTCCTCAAGGATTTTTAATTCCATATGCTAAGCAATTAAAGCAAATTTTAAATATTCCTGTTATGGTTGCTGCAAGATTAAATAATGCAAATTTAATTATCAATACAATTGAAAATGATGATGCTGATATTGTTTGTATTGGACGTGGACTTATAGCTGATCCTATGTTAGCTGTTAAGCTTAAGAATAATGATTTAGACAATATTAGATACTGCTTGGCATGTAACCAAGGCTGTATAGACCGTGTTTTAGGTGGAATGGGTACACATTGTATGGTTAATCCTTGTGCTGGTGAGGAAGCAACTTCAAAATTAAAGCCTATTGAAAAGGCTAAGAATGTTGCCGTTATTGGAGCTGGTCCTGCTGGTATTATATGTGCTTTGACTTTAAAACAAAGAGGACACAATGTTACTATATATAACAAGGGTAATTTCGGTGGTAAATTAGATGCCGTTATGACACCTCCTGAGAAGGATACATTTAATTTATTTAAAGAGTATTTATTAAAGCAAGTAGAAAAGAATAATTTACAGATTATTGATAAGGAAATTAAATCAATAACAGATCTTGCTGGTAATATTGATACTGTAGTTTTAGCAACAGGCTCTAAAGAAATAGTTCCTCATGTAAAAGGATTAGCAGCCTCTTCATATTATTTAGCTGAGGATTTATTAAATAATAAATTAAAGCTAACTGGTAATGTAGTAATTATTGGTGGTGGCCTAGTTGGAACTGAAACAGCTAAGTATTTGGCTAAAAATAATGCACATGTTACAATTGTTGAAATGAAGGATTCAATTGCTAATGGAATTGGTGCTACTTATATTGGCCACTTATATAACAAGATATCAGAGTACAACATTAATGTTTTAACTAAAGAAAGCATAAAAGAGGTAACACCTACAGATATTATCACAAATGATGAAGACCTTAAGTATGATCATATCGTTATAGCAGCTGGATATAAGCCATGTGATGAACTAGAAGATATTTTAAACAAGAAATTTAAAGTTGTTAAGATTGGTGATGCTTTACAACCAAGAAGAATACTAGATGCAGTATTTGAGGGTTATAAGGTAGGTAATGAAATTTAAAAAGTTTGGCTTCAAGAATTTTATCTTGAAGCTTTTCTTTTTTTAAATTTAAGAAAACGCTTTTCGATAACATTTTAATTAAAATGTGATAAACTTATACAGTCTAGGGGGCGTGTTTTATGATAAAATCATTGTTTAAACCAATCGATTTGACAAAGGATAAAATTTGGAAGGTTATTGTTATCTTTTCAATACCAATTTTGTTATCATATTTACTGCAACAAATATATACAATTAGTGATGCCGCTATATGTGGTCAATTATTAAACTCCAATCAGGTAGCTGGAGTTAATAATACTTCAAATATTACTTTTATAGTTTTACAATTTGCCTTTGGATGTACAGCAGGCTTTAGTGTTGTAACAGCTAATAGAATAGGACAAAATGATATTGATGGAGCTAGAAAATCATTATTAGTGCAAATTATTTTGTCATTTGTAATAGGTATATTATTAACAATATTTGCTCTTTTAGCTATTAATCCTCTTTTAGCTTTTATAGGTGTGAATAAAGCTACTAATGAGGAAATTTATCAAGCTGCTTACACATATACATTTATTATCTTTCTTGGTTCGCTTGCCCAAATTTTTTATAATTTAGCATGTTCTTTTTTAAGAAGTCTAGGTGATAGTGTTACACCACTATTATTTTTGCTATTTTCAACTATCTTAAATATTGTATTAGATATAGTATTTTTAGCAGTATTTAAATGGGGAGTTGCAGGAGCAGCATGGGCTACAGTAATAGCTCAATGCTTGAGTGCCATAGGCTGTTTTATTTTTATATTTGTTAAGCTAAAGGATTATCGTTTTAAAAAAGAGGATTTTCATTTTGATTTTAAATTTGTTCTAAATCATTTAGTATTAGGTATACCATTAGCCCTACAATTTTCCATTCTAGCTATAGGATTAATAATTATGCAGGGAACAACAATAAAATTTGATATTTTACCAGATAATACATTGGCAAACGAATCACAACTTGGCTATGGGGCAGCATGTAAACTCAATAATTTCTTGATGGCACCATTTAATGCTTTAGGTACTGCGATGCTTAGCTATTGTGGTCAAAATTATGGTAGTGGCGATTATAATAGAGTAAAAAATGGTATTAAACAAGCCTATATTATAATGCTAATAGAATATCTTATTTTTGCTGGTGGTGGTTTGTTGTTAACTATAAATGGTACCTATTTAAGAATTTTCTTAAGCCCTGACAAAATAAATGATCTAACAATAAAATATGGAAATTACTATTTGAAAACAATTTTACCGTTTTACCCAATTTTAGGATCCTTATTTATTTTAAGAAATTCTATGCAAGGTGTTGAAAGACCATTATATCCATTTTTAGCTGGAGTTGGAGAATTAGTAGCTAGAACAGTAGTTTGTTTATTCATTCCGGCTTTAATAAATGGTGGACCTATAACAAGACAAGCCTCTGATTTAGCCTATATAGCAACCGCATCAGCAGACGTGGTAAGCTGGGCATTTGCTAATATTTCATTAGTACTAGGATACATATTATTTATTAAATATTTGAATAAAAAAGCCAAAGCTAATTTATTTTAGAGTAAATTTATAGGATTATGTTAATTATAATAATGGTGATAAAATGAAGATTTTAATTTCTCCTGCTAAGAATATGAATACTGAGCACTCTTTTTTATCTTATACTAGTAAGCCAGTATTTCTTAATAAAAGTAAGAAGCTTGTGCAATTACTACAAGGTAAAACTATTAACGAGCTAAAAGATATTTTTAAAACAAATGATAAACTTACAGATAATACTTATAAGCTATATCAAAAATTTGATTTTGACAATAATTTAACACCTGCCATTATCGCTTATGATGGTATTCAATATAAATATATGGGTAATACTATTTTTACAAATGAAGAATTTGAATATTTAAATGATAGACTTTTTATTATTTCAGCCTTATATGGAATATTGAGGCCTTTAGATGGAATTTGCGAATACCGCCTAGAGATGATAAATAAACTTGATATAAATTCTTCTTCATCATTATATGATTATTGGGGTGAAGACTTATATTCTTATGTTTTTAAGAATAATGATACTATACTATCCCTATTATCAAATGAATATAAAAAATGCTTTACTAAATATCTAAAGGCTAATGATAACTTTATTGAAGTATATTTTTATGAGGATGTAGATGGAAAGCTTAAGGATAAAACTGTTTACACTAAAATGGCTAGAGGTCTAATGGTAAGATATATTTGTATTAATAAAATAGAAGACATTGAAGGTGTAAAAAAATTTAATGAATACGGCTATGTCTTTAATGAACAATTATCTAATAAAAATAAGCTTGTATTTGTGAGAAAAGAACAATAAAATACATTGATCGTATTAAGCTTCGTATAGTATGCTAATAATAAAAAAAACTGTCAACAAACTTAATTAGTTTGTTAACAGTCTTAGGCTGATTTAATAAATCAGCTTTTTATTTTACTTCGTAGGTCCAACCGAATTTATCTTCAAGCTTACCAGTTTGTATACCTGTTAGTGTATCATATAGCATTTGAGATATTTCACCGATATTATTATTTTCAAAGAAAACTTCACCTTTATACATTAGTGTTCCAATTGGAGATATTACAGCAGCAGTACCAGTACCAAAGGCTTCCTTTAATCTACCTTCCTTGCTGGCCTTGATAAGCTCATCAATAGATAGCTTGCGTTCTTCAACCTTATAGCCCTTATCCTTTAAAACCTGTATCATAGAGTCACGGGTTACACCTGGTAGGACTGAACCCTCAAGAGGAGCAGTAATGATGGTATCATCGATAACAAACATTACATTCATAGTACCAACCTCTTCAACGTATTTATGTTCAACACCATCAAGCCATAAAACCTGTGAGTAGCCCATTTCTTCAGCCTTCATTTGAGCTAGGATAGATGAAGCGTAGTTACCACCACATTTAGCAAAGCCAGTACCACCTTTAACAGCACGAACAAGCTCATCTTCAACATAAATTTTAACAGGCTTTAAGCCCTCTTTATAATATGAACCTACAGGAGATAGAATTATCATAAATTTATAGTGGTCAGCCGCATGAACGCCTAATTTTGGTTGATAAGCAAACATAAATGGACGAATGTATAAGGATGTGTTTTCTAAGGTTGGAATCCAAGCCTCTTCCTTTTTTACTAATTCTGCAACAGCCTGTATAAAATCATCTACTGGTAATACAGGCATACATAGGCGCTCATTTGATTTTTGAAATCTTTTAGCATTCATATCTGGACGGAATAGAAGAATACGACCATCTTTAGTTTTGTATGCCTTCAAGCCTTCAAATGTTTCTTGGGCATAATGTAAAACTAAGGAAGCAGGATCAAATTCAATTGGTCCATAAGGTATAATTCTTGGGTCAGTAAATCCTTTATCACTATACCAATCAAGCATAAACATATAATCTGTGTAATACTTACCAAAGCCAAGATTATTCATATCTGGCTTTTTCTTTAAATCTTTTCTTTCTTCAAATCTAATTTCCATAATCTCACCTCTAAATTTGTTATTTTTTATTATACCTCTAAATAACAACATTTTGAAGATAGTATTTGAATTTTTCTAAAATATAATTATAATAGTTATAGAGGTAATAGTATGGAAAATATATTTTATAATATTGTTAGTATTTTAATTGGCTTGATTTTAATATATTTTGCCTTTTCATGTTTAAAAAAGAAAAATGTAGCATTATCAGTATTAAGCTTTATTCATTCAGTTTTATTTTTATTAGCTGGTATTGGAGGCTTTTTTTTGCCTAGTAACTATAAATATATAACTATTTTTGCTATGCTGGCATTTTGTATAACTATGTTAATATGTTTATTAATATTAAAACAAAATAACAAAAGTAATGAAAAAAAGACTAACAAATAATGACTGTACTATTTTAACTGTAAGAAATTTTATATAGTTAATATTTTGATAAACAGAAATAATTTGTAAATGAGTTGATATTCCTAAGAAGCTTAATGATGATATCAATAGTATATCCTTAAGCTTTTTATTTATTTGTAAATTATTTAGTAGACTATGACCATTTAAAACTTCAAAATATGAATAGATATAAGGTGAAATTTCAGTCATCGCTAAAATAATATTAAAAAACATCATGATTCCTAATATGGTTAATAAAATATCGATATTTTTTTTAAATGAACTGGAAAATATATCTATAAAATTTTTTGGTTGTTTTTTGATTATTAAATTAGTTTTGGTAGGTTTATTTAAAAATCTAAATGTCAATAGACTTGCGATAAATATTAGGATGATATATAAGATAGTATTACAATTTAATTTATTTAAAATAAATATAGAATAGCTAATTGAAAACCATGACCAACAATATATTAGATTTTTGGCTTCAGTTTTATCGATTTCTTCATTTTTTAAAGCGTTAAGAACTAATTTTGTAGAAGATGGAGCACCACATATTAATGATAGTATAATTATGACTGCTGATTTTGGATAATTAATTTTAAATATTTTTTTAAAAAAGCCAAAAAAATTGGTACAAATTAGATCTAGACTTTTATTGTTACTTAAAAAATCTAATACTATAAAGGTTGGATATAATATAGGGACTAAATTTGTAAACCATAAACTTGCAGTCTCTATTATACAAGCACTAGATATATTAGGATTAATAATCAATAATGTTAATATAAAAATTAAAATAAGTAGAAGCATAATTTATCACACTACAATTTATGCTTCATTATTAGTATATATACAAATAAAAAAACAATCTCGATTGAGATTGCTAATTTTTAAAAATGGCGTTTCCGAAAGGATTCGAACCTTCGACCCACGGCTTAGAAGGCCGTTGCTCTATCCAGCTGAGCTACGGAAACAGCTAAATTCTTAACGCCTTTTTATTATATAATATTTGTTTTTTTTATGCAAGTAAATAATTTTATTTTTTTTAAAATTTATTTACAATCATTTAAAGATTAATTGTAACTAGGAATAAAGTGTTTAAAATGTAATATAATTTCTTTTGTTATAAAATATAATATGGTAAAATATTAATGTTTAAAGAGGTGCTTTTGATGAATAAAACAGAGTTTAATGATTTACAAAATCAATTAGGAAATATTTTATATGAATATGAAAGATTATTAAAGAAGGGCTTTATTATAAATTTAAAGTATCAGGTAAAATTTAAATCATATCTTGAAAAACTAAAAAAATACAATGAAGAAAATAAGCTTATTCAACAGGTAATTATTATGGTTAATGAAAAGAAGGTAGAAAATGAAATTGAACAAACTATTAATTTAGCTACCTTAAAATATAATAAAGAGTTAGTTAATATTCAAAATAATGTCCGTAATTATGAATCAATACTAAGAAATAGTGCTAATATTAGTAATGATAATATTTCTAAAATGGAATTTGATTTTAAAAATTATGTTTTAAAAAGGCATCCAGCGTTAAAAATTAATGTTTCAAAGGAACAGGATTTAATTTATAGGCAATTAAGAATAGCATATGAGGAGAATAATATTGAAAACTTTTATAAATGCTTTAAGGTTGCCTTATCTACAGATACATGTGAAAACATTTCAGAAGAGGATTATTCGAAATATTCAATTAATTATTATGAATTAATGGAAAAGTTAAAATTAGAAATACAGAGACTTTCATCTTTATATCCATATACTAAGGAGAATGTCTTTTTAGATGATATGTCTATTTTGCATGAAGAGGCTGAATTAAAAATTAATGTAAATAATTTATTAGGTATTAATAGCAGTTTGCATAAGGATTTACTAAATTGTTATTTTAAGGATATATCTTTATAGTGGAGGCCTGATATTTTGAAAAGAGACTATGTTGAGGAATTAAAAGTTATTTTAACCTCTAATATTAGTGTTTTAGAAAAAAGAAATAAGATTTTACAGTATCATGAAAATGATATTGCTAAAATTATTGATATCTTAGAGCCAGTCCAAAAAGAAAAGCTTTTTGACATTCTAGGTGAAGCTAATGTAGCTAAGATATTAAGCTATGTTAATAATATTGATGATGTAGTTTACTCACTACCAGCTAACAAGATTGCTAAGATTATAGATAAAATGGATGTAGATGATGCCATTGATATCTTAGAAAGCTTAGAAGAGGATAAGCGTCATGAAATTGTCGTTTTAATGGATAATGACCAAAGGCAAAAGATTAATAATATTAGGCAATATGGCAATGATTGTATTGGTAGTGAAATTACTGATAATTATATTGCCATTTCTAAAACTGATACTGTTAAACAAGCAATGGATTTAGTCATTGCTCAAGCTAAAAAAAAGGATAATGCATCTACAATATATGTTATTGATGAAAATAATAAATTTTATGGTGTTATGGATCTTAGAGATTTGATTGCATGTAAAGAAACAACAAATTTAGAAGGTATTATCCAAAAGAATTATCCTTATTTTTATGCTAATGAAGAAATTGATAAATGTTTATCTAAATTTAAAGAATATCAGTTAAATTCTTATCCAATTTTAAATAATGATAATGAGCTTGTTGGTGTCATAACTATGGATGATGTCTTAGCGACATTAAATGATGAATATAATGATGATTATGCTAAATTAGCTGGTTTAACTCAAAAGGAAAAACCAAATGATACGGTATTAGATTCAGTTAAAAAAAGACTTCCTTGGTTAATTATTTTACTAATATTAGGATTATTTCAATCATTTGCAATGACAGCCTTTGAAAGAATTGTAGCAGCCTTACCGGTAATTGTTTTCTTTCAAACTATTGTACTATCGATGTCTGGTGACTCTGCCACTCAATCCTTAGCCGTGACTATTAGAAAGCTTTCTGATGAAGAAAATGGTAGAAAAAAAATTATACAAAGGGCTTTTAAAGAGCTTCGTACTGGTTTTTTAAATGGCTTATCTTTAGCTATAATTGCATTTATAATCGTATTTGTATTTATGTTTTTAACTAAGCAAAGTGTCTCATCCGATTATTATAATGTTCAAGATGCGATTAAGGCCTCAGGAATAGTTTCTGTAGCTTTAATGATATCTATGACCATATCTTCCTGCGTGGGAACAATTGTACCATTTTTATTTTTAAAGTTAAAAATTGATCCTGCAGTAGCCTCAGGACCATTTATTACAACCATAAGTGATATTACTTCATTATTAATATTTTATGGGTTAGCATATTTTATGTTTATGGTATTATAAAAACTCTTAGAATTTAGGCTTTAATAGCTTATTCTGGTACTCTAAATTCTAGGGGGTGTCGGGGGATTTCCAGCTCTAAACTAAATTA
>ERZ1643246.660-NODE-660-length-42725-cov-26.592477_pt1 | contig 42725 bp, 36 predicted proteins | sample MGYA00579265_ERZ1643246 | MGnify/ENA primary metagenome ERZ1643246 (study PRJEB29033, sample SAMEA4952261) | chicken gut metagenome | biome: Broiler Chicken; feature: Gastrointestinal Tract; material: Caecum | place: Ireland | collected 2018 | study: Broiler... | reverse complement strand
CAGTCTGCTCCTGACGGCTGTGTTCTTCGGCCTGCCCGTCCTGCGGTTTCAGACGTATCATCAGGACGGAGTTCTCCGTGGGCTTGCGGGTATTGCGTACGAGAAGAAACAGTATGCGGATCTTTCCGTGCTCCTGACGGATGAGTACATTGCCGATTCCATCCGTGAAGTGCAGGAACTTTTTGAAGATCCTGAGAATGTCGGCTATGACGGAAACGAGCAGTTTCTGATCGGAGACGCCTACTGGAAAGAGATTGCGCCGAGGGAATCTCTTCTCGACATGATTGTGAGAAATTATGCGGATCCGAATGTGAGTGTCGGCTATTCTGCAATGACAGATCTGGATGTTTCGGACGGGACAGATTTCTATCAGGCAAGACAGGATAAAATTGAAAAGATCCTGAATGACGCCTCAAAAGAGCTGTCTGACGAAGAAAAGGCCTACTGGCGGGAGATGAACAGTAAAGTCAGGGAACCTTTCCGGTATGGCTATTACGGCGGCTGGGAAGTTCTGATTTCAGCGTTTGAGCTTCTGATGTTCCCGATCCTGGCGGTCTGCATTGTGCTCGCGCCTGTTTTCTCTGGAGAATATCAGGCAGGCACGGATGCGGTTATCCTGTCCGGGAAATACGGAAAGACCAGACTGGTTACGGCGAAGCTTGTGGCTGCGCTGCTGTTCGGGGGAATGGCTTTTACGCTTCATGTGATGGTCGCATTCGGAATTCCGCTTGCGGCGTTCGGAGCCGATGGATGGAATCTTCCTCTGCAGATCAACGGAACGACGGTTCCATACCCGCTTACTTTTCTGGAAGGAACTCTCGTCAATCTGGGCGTGATCTACCTGGTCCTTACCGCAATGATCGGCCTGACACTTTTTCTGTCAGCAAAAATGAGGAGTCCGTATCTGGTTCTGATCGTAGTCATGCCTGTTCTGTTTCTCCCGATGTTTCTTTCCGCCAACGGGACGGCAGGAATCTATAACCTGTTCGTGTTTCTGACACCTTACCGGTCTCTCATGCCGAACTTCGGATCGTATCTTTCTTATCAGTTCGGCCCGGTGGTGCTGGATGCTTTCACTGCGAGAGCCGTTGTCTACGGGGCGCTGACGCTGCTTCTGCCTCCGCTGGCCAGAGCCGGATTTAAAAAGCATCAGGTTGCCTAGTACATCGGAAAATAAATACCCAGTCATTTGACTTGTCTATTTTCCTGACAGCACATATCAAAAATACTCAGCGTAACCCGCTACGCCTGCGTTTTCGGCCCGGTCTGTGCAGTGAATGCACAGACCGGGCTGAACTGTAACCTGTCACATTATTTTTAGCATAAAAAACTTGCATAATGGCAGAATTTGTGTAAAATGGAAACGTAATGTAGTTAAGTCTAACCGGTAAATTTTCCGGAGAAGAACTGCTGAAAAAGAAGGAGGAACCAAACGATGAGCATCAGAATCGGTATTTTAGGATATGGAAACCTCGGAAGAGGCGTGGAGTGCGCGATCCGACAGAATCCGGATATGGAGCTGAAAGCGGTATTTACCCGCCGGAATCCGGAAACCGTAAAAATCCTGACAGAGGGTGTAAACGTATACTCTGTCGACGAAGCGGAACATATGGCAGGAGAGATTGATGTGCTGATTCTCTGCGGAGGAAGCGCCACCGACCTTCCGAAACAGACGCCGGAATATGCAAAATTCTTCAATACCATCGACAGTTTTGACACCCACGCAAAGATTCCGGAGCATTTCGACGCGGTGGATGCAGCCGCAAAGGAGAGCGGCCATGTCAGCATTATTTCCGTGGGCTGGGATCCGGGAATGTTCTCTCTGAACCGCCTGTACGCAAATGCAATCCTTCCGGAAGGCAAGGACTATACTTTCTGGGGCAAGGGTGTCAGCCAGGGACATTCCGACGCAGTGCGCCGTGTGGAAGGTGTAAAAGATGCCCGCCAGTATACCATTCCGAAAGAAGAAGCGCTGAAGGCAGTCCGTGCGGGAGAAAATCCTGACCTGACCACAAGAGAGAAACACCTCCGTGAATGCTTTGTCGTGGCCGAGGAAGGCGCCGATCTGGCAAAAATTGAGGAAACAATCAAGACCATGCCGAACTATTTCGATGAATATGACACGATCGTACATTTCATCAGCGAAGAGGAAATGCAGAAAAACCACAGCGGCATCCCCCACGGCGGCTTCGTAATCCGCAGCGGAAAGACCGGATGGAACGGCGAGCACAATCACCTGATCGAATATAATCTGAAGCTGGACTCCAATCCGGAATTTACTTCCTCTGTTCTGGTTGCATATGCGAGAGCCGCATACCGCATGAGCAAAGAGGGACAGAGCGGATGCAAGACCGTCTTCGATGTTGCACCGGCCTACCTGTCCGCAAAGGACGGCGCAGAGCTGAGAAAGCATCTGCTGTAATATCGTAATTGCTCAGCCATCTGAACGGTAACGTAATATATGCTGCAGTGTAACAGGGGCTTATGGCATCCATCCCATGGAAGCCATAAGCCCCTGTTTTCAGGTTCTTTTCGTTAGAAGCATCCAATTATCGTCGGAGTGTGTTTCAAGAATACTGCTCGCATCACAGAAAATCGATATGTGTCATGTTCACCGTCTGACTCAAAGCAGCAGTTCCGCTGGCGGAACGGTTACGACTCACAGCATTTCCCGACAAAACCTTCGTATCCGTCGTCCATAACTCTTTTCAGTCCTGCCGTTCCTTCACGTTCCCAAATATGCGCAAGCCAGAGCATTCCTGCCATTGCACCAAATTTTTCATAATATTTTCCGCAGTTTGCGTGAAACAGATACCTTCTCTGCTGTCCGGGTATCTTGCACGCCGCCGCATCTTTCAATTGAAGAATACTTTTCTCCCATACCTTCTGCATCTTTTCAGAGTTCCAGTCTGTGGCACTGATCGCCTGATTTTCATAAGATACCAGATGGGCAAACCCCTCATTGAACGTGACCGCGTCCAGCGCCGTCAGATATTTTTTTTCATTCCCGTCCTCCCGGAGTTCGGGATACCTGTCTGCAATCAGGACATGAAAAAGTTCATGTGTCAGAAGACCCTTTGCCAGCTTTTCTATGTTGCAGGATTTCAGATATCTGGTCCAGCAGCACAGATCAAAAATTACATGGGCATTTCCCTCCGGGTCATATTTTGCAACCGCATCATACGGTTCCGGAAATCCGACAATCAGATCCGCAGACACGCTGTGGATCGTGCTTCGCCATTCAGGAAACACCGTATTCCAGACATCAGGATTCAGCGGTTCAAAAGAGCCTGCCACGCCTTCAAGGACATTCAGCACTTTTTTTACTTCCTGCTTCCTGTCATCCGATGAATCCGGCTCTGTAAACATACTGCCATCCCGGGACTGTACATTTTCAAAATTCTGATAAACCCAGTCTCCTCTGTGCCGCGCCAGGTTATCTCCACGCAGATATTCCCTGACAATCTGTGTATTCAGAATCATTCTTTTCCCCTTTCTGCTGCAGAACATACTGTTCCGCTTACAGTTACGCCTCATAGAGCACCCAGTCAAAATCGACATAGTTGCTGCTGGCGTTGTGATTGGAAGTTGCGTACATTCCGATATAGGTTCCGGTGAATCCCTCGTTCACAAGGGAACTGAGCAGCGTGGGATCCGCATCTTTGCAGAGCAGGCGGAATTCCTGATCACGGAAGCCATAGTAAAAGTGATATCCTTCCGCCGTCGCGGTGACTGTCAGATAGATGCGGCCGTCCTGTTCCAGCGGCGTCTCGGCGAGCACCGTGCGCGCGTGGTTTTTCACTTCTGTGAGAGTCAGTACTCTGGCGCCGTCTTTCTGCCGTACCGTGAACGTGTAATGGTAACGGTCATCCTGTACCAGGGCGACTCCGGCCTCCTCATATTCCTCCTTCGGCCGGAAATCCATCGCAAACTGCATCCGGAATTCTTTGTGCTGCTGTCTGCGTCCGAGGAACGCCGGCGTACAGATTTCATGCATGACTTCCTCTTTCAGGAACAGGCGCAGGCATCCGGGACGGTCAGTGAGAGACCAGAACGGTTTTTCCGCCGGATGAATCGAGTTCCAGCAGAAATTCAGGGTATCGGATTCGAAGTTATCGCTGAAGAAGGAAGGAGCAGCCAGGTAAACCGGAAGGTCCGGCAGGCGCTCCTCACGGTTCACGATACCGTTTTCGTTGTCCACGCGAAGCCAGCCGTCGGATTCCCAGAGAACCGGAATCAGAAACGTTTCCCGTCCCAGATTGAAATGCGGGCCGCCGAATCCGTCGTAAGGGCGCACGCCAAGCAGAACCATCCACCATTCGCCTTTCTGGGTCTCCACAAGATCCGCGTGGCCCACCACGGAAATCTCGCTCATCAGAGACATATGGCGGTGGCTGACGATCGGGTTGCGCGGACAGATCTCATAGTCTCCGTCGATGGTGCGGCAGCGGGCCATCATGACGCTGTGGTTGGTAAACGTGCCGCCCTCGGCGACAATCAGATAGTACCAACCGTCATGTTTATATATGTGCGGGGCCTCGATCCACTTGCTGCGGGTCTTCAGACCGTTCCAGATCACGGTGCGCTCTCCTTTGAACTGAAAAGTTTCCGGGTCCAGCTCGCACAGATAAATGCCGTGATGACCTTCGTAAACAGGGTCTGACACAATATAATTGCCTGCGTAGTACATCCTTCCATCGTCGTCAAAGAAAAGGCTGGAGTCAATGCCGTCTGCGCCTTCCACAAAGCAGGCTTTGCTCCACGGTCCCGCGGGATTCTCTGCGGTGATAATATAATTGTCACGCCGCGCCTCGCGTCCTTCCGATACGAAGGTATTGATAATATAAAACGTCCCGTCATGATAACGGATGGAAGGCGCCCACAGTCCGAGAGAGGTTTCACAGTTTTTATAATCCAGCTGTTCCGGGGAATGAATGCCGTGGCCGATCTGCTCCCAGTGTACCAGATCTCTGCTGTGGAAAATCGGAAGCCCGGGGAAATACACGAAGGAAGAGGTTACCATATAGTAATCCTCCCCGACTCTGCAGATCGACGGGTCCGGGTAAAAGCCGCTTTTCAGCGGATTCTGAAAGGTTTTCTGATGCATAAATAATCCTCCTGATTCAAAATCAAAATAAGCAGTTATGTCAGGCAGACAGTTCTCCGGCCTTCGTAGCGAAACGCTCCCCGAAAATCCGGAACGTCTCCCGGCAGGACTCATAATGTCCTTCCACGGCGTCCAGAGCTACCGGCCCCAGATGGATAAAGGGCTGTCCGAGGGAAGCGCCGCCGGAATACACCAGCATTCCCTTTACCAGAAGATGTCCGATCAGAGTCATGATCGCAACATCCGCACCACCCTGGGCATAATGGGCCGTTGCGTAAACCCCGCCCAGTTTGCCGGCAAGCTTCAGCGGACGGCTGTCCACATCAAACCATTTTTTCATCTGCCAGCAGGTATTCGCCATCCAGGTGGGTGTGCCGAAGATCACTCCGTCGCAGCTGTTTATGTAGTCCGCATCCATCTCTTCCTCGACAGAAAACAGCCGCGCCTCTCCGCCTGCGGCGGAAATCCCTTTTGCAATCTCTTCTCCCATTTCCCGGGTATGTCCGGTCTGACTGTAATAGATAACAGCAATTTTCATTGTAAAATCTCCTTTCCATAATTGCTATAAGCATAATACTTTTTTTTTCGATTCACAATGCACCGGTACAAAAAAAATATGTCAATTACGGTAACAGTTCCAAAAAGCAATATATGCGCCAAACGAGGCAAGAATCGTGATGTATTTCATGGGTAAAACTGCTACAATCAAAAAAATAATGCTGACTAATTAAGTCAAAACGACGAAAAACGAGGTAATTGAGCATGAAAGATGAGAGAGTAAAAGAGTACAGAAAACGCGCGGAGGAACTTGTGAAGCAGATGACTCTGGAGGAAAAGGTATCCCAGACCCTTCACGGAGCTGCTGCGATTCCGCGCCTTGGAATCAAGGCGTACAACTGGTGGAATGAAGCGCTTCACGGTGTGGCAAGAGCCGGAGTGGCGACTGTCTTCCCACAGGCCATCGGTCTTGCGGCGACGTTCGATGAGGACCTGATCCAGGAGATCGCCGATGTGATTTCCACGGAAGGCCGCGCAAAGTTCAACATGCAGCAGGAATTTGACGATACGGATATTTACAAAGGTCTGACCTTCTGGGCACCGAACGTAAATATATTCCGGGATCCCCGCTGGGGCCGCGGCCATGAGACCTTCGGAGAGGACCCTTACTTGACTTCCCGCCTGGGCGTCCGGTTCATCCAGGGAATTCAGGGAGATGATGAGAATTATCTGAAGGCAGCCGCATGCGCAAAACATTTTGCGGTACATTCCGGCCCGGAGGATGAGCGCCATTCCTTCAACGCAGTCGTTTCCCGCCAGGATATGTTCGAGACCTATCTGCCGGCTTTCGAGGCCTGCGTGAGGGAGGCGAAAGTGGAAACCGTCATGGGCGCCTACAACCGCACCAATGGCGAGCCCTGCTGCGGAAGCAAGACGCTTCTGCAGGATATTCTGAGAAAGGGCTGGGGATTTGAGGGCCATGTGACCTCAGACTGCTGGGCAATCAAGGATTTCCATGAGCATCATCATGTGACAAACTCTGCGCTGGAGTCTGTGGCGCTGGCGATGAACAACGGCTGTGATCTGAACTGCGGAAATATGTTCTTCTACCTGGAGGAAGCGGTAAAACGCGGAATGGTTTCCGAGGAACGTCTGGACGAGGCGGTTGTAAATCTTATGACCACACGCATGAAACTGGGACTCTTCGATGATCCGAAGCAGGTTCCCTACAGCACGATCACCTATGCCGACAACGATACAAAGGAACACAGGGAACTGAATTTTGAGGCGTCCAGAAAGTCCTTTGTTCTGCTGAAAAATGAGAATCATATGCTTCCGCTGGACAAAAATAAGATCAGAACCATCGGAATCATCGGACCAAACGCAGACAACCGCAAGGCGCTGGTAGGAAACTACGAGGGAACCGCTTCCCGCTATATCACTCTCTCCGAGGGGATTCAGGATTATGTGGGAGACGACGTGCGGGTGATGGTTTCCGAGGGATGCCATCTGTGCAAGCCGAGGGTCAGCGGACTGGGCCAGGAAAATGACCGTATGTCCGAGGTCAAAGGCGTCTGCGAGATGAGCGATGTGATCATCGCCTGCATGGGACTGGATTCCAGCCTGGAAGGCGAAGAGGGAGATGAGGGAAATGAGTTTGCCAGCGGAGACAAACCAAACCTGAATCTTCCGGGTCTTCAGGAAGAGGTTCTGGAGACCATCTATGCCAGCGGAAAACCGGTGGTTCTGGTGATTCTGTCCGGAAGCGCGCTGGCGGTTACCTGGGCGGACGAACACATTCCGGCGATTATCGAAGGATGGTATCCGGGCGCGCAGGGCGGCCGTGCGCTGGCAAGCGTTCTGTTCGGTGAGTATTCACCGGAAGGCAAGCTGCCGGTAACCTTCTACCGCACGACAGAAGAGTTGCCCGCGTTTACCGATTATGCGATGAAAGGACGTACCTACCGCTATATGACGCAGAAAGCCCTGTATCCGTTCGGCTACGGTCTGTCCTACACGGATTTTGAACTGAGCGGCGTTTCCCTGAGCCAGGATACTGTGGCGAAGGACAGTGAGATTACGGTGAAGGCTATGCTGAAGAATACGGGAACAATGGCAGGAGCCGAGACCGTTCAGGTTTATGTGAAATCCTGCCGGGAAGATGCGCCGAATGCTCAGCTGAAAGCGCTGAAAAAGGTACATCTGGCGCTGGGCGAGGAAAAGGAAGTTGCGCTGACGCTGTCTGCGAAATCCTTTGGGCTGCACAATGAGAACGGAGATATGGTTCTGGAGGCCGGCGAGTATCTGGTCTATGTGGGAACCCAGCAGCCGGATGCGCGCAGCAGGGAGCTGACGGGAAAACAGCCGGAATGCAGAAAAGTGACCGCGGCACAGACAGAAGTGCTGGTACCGGTATGCTTAGACTCCCGCGGCTGATCAGCAGCGGCTGTGTGCTGCAGCAGGGAGAGAAGACACGGATTTTCGGTTTTGTCGGTCCCGGGGAGACAGTGACTGTACGGTTGCAGAACTGTACTGCCTGCGGGACCGCCGGCGGGGACGGCAGATTTGACGTATATCTGAAGAATCTGCGCCCCGGCGGGCCGTTTCTGATGACGGTGGAGAGTACATCCGGAGAGAGGATCCGCCTGGATGACGTCTACGTGGGAGAAGTGTGGCTCGGCTCCGGCCAGTCCAATATGGAGCTGCCGGTGGCAAGGGTCAGAGACCGTTATCCGGGGGCTGTGGAGGACAGTGAAAATCCGGACATTCATATGTTTCAGGTCAGTGAGTGCTGTGAATTCGGAAATCCGCTGGAAGACTGCCGGTCGGGAGAGTGGAAGACGGCAGGGCCGGAAACGGTTCTGAACTTCTCCGCACTCTGCCTGTTTTTTGCCCAATATCTGGAAGCGCACTGCAAGGTGCCGGTGGGAATCATCAATGTCAGCCTGGGCGGTTCGCCGGCAGAGGCGTGGATGAGCAGGGAAGCGCTGGCGGAGGAACCCCGGGCGCTGGCGGAGGCGGATGTCTGGCGGGCGCCGGGGAACATTGAGAGACAGCAGAGAGCAGACGCTGCCGCGGCGGAGGCCTGGGAGGCGGAATTTCGAAGGAGAGACAGTTCCTGCGCTGAGGATCCGGGGAGAGACGAATGGAGCAGAATCCGGATGCCGGGCTTTCTGGCAGACAATGGACTGGAAGATTTTATCGGATGTATCTGGCTGCGCCGCAGGTTCCTGGTGCCTCGCGGGATGGCGGGAACGAAAGCTTCTCTGTGGCTTGGAACGATGACGGACAGCGATGACACGTATGTCAACGGTGTTCTGGTAGGGCAGACGGGCTACCAGTATCCTCCGAGAAAATACCAGATTCCGGAAGGGCTTCTCCGGGAGGGAGAGAACGAGCTGCTGATCCGCCTGGTCTGCCGCAGCGGCCGGGGCCGGCTGACGCCGGGACCGGGAAAGGTATACAGAGTGTTCAATGCACAGGGCGTTGTGGAACTCGCCGGCACATGGGAGTTCCGGATCGGCTGCCGGATGGACCGGCCGGCGCCGGAACAGACTTTTATCAGCTGGATGCCTACCGGCCTTTACAACGGAATGCTTCATCCCTGCCAGAACTATACCGTAAAAGGGATTCTCTGGTATCAGGGGGAATCCAATGACAAACGGCCCCGCAGCTATGGCCGTCTGCTGAAAAAACTGATCTGTTCCTGGCGAAAGGAATGGGGACAGGAAAGGCTGCCGTTTCTGATCGCCCAGCTTCCCGGCTTTGAAATTGACCTGACGGAAGACGGCAGCTGGCCGATGATCCGGCAGGCGCAGCAGCAGGCTTCAGAGCTTCCGGATACGGCGGTTACAGTGAATCTGGATCTGGGAGAGAAGGACGATCTGCATCCGACAGGAAAAAAGGAAGTCGCCTGCCGCCTGTATCTTGCGGCGCTTCGGATCGCTTACGGGGAAAAGGTTTCCTGTACGGGACCTGTGCCTGTGAAAGCCGTCTCCGACGGCGGAAACACCGTGCGGATCACGTTTGCATTCGACGAGGAGGATACGGAAAATGTCCTTATGACCATGGACGGAGAAGCTCCGGGAGAGTTTGAGCTGGCCGGAGCGGACGGCGTGTATTCTCCGGCAGAGGCTGAGATCTGCCGGAATGTGGTGCTGCTGAAAGGGAAAAACGCCGGAACTGCCGTGGGCGTGCGTTATGCCTGGAGAAATGCTCCGGACCGCGGGCTTCTGTGCAGCGCCTCAGGCCTTCTGACCTCTCCGTTTGAACTTTCTGTCAAGGATATCCTTCTGTGACAGAATCAAAGATGTAACAGTTCGGCGGGCGGAACGGTTACTCAAAGACATATTTCTGTGGCATAAAAAGGAGAAAGTATCGTGGAAAATAAGACAAACCGTAGGACAGGACATTACGGATTGGGAACGCATCTGTTCAATGATGGCTGGCAGTTTGCAAAGCAGCCGTTGTTTACGTCTTATGATGAAATCAGCCGGTGCCCGGAGGCTTTCGTCTCTGTGGGACTGCCGCACGACTGGCTGATTTACCAGGGAACGGATCTGTATGAAAACGGAACCGGATGGTACCGGAAGAAGTTCCTGTACCATCCGGGGGACGGAGAGATTGCTTTTCTCAGGTTTGAGGGCGTCTACATGGATAGCGCGGTTTATGTCAATGGTGAGAAAGTTATGGAATGGAAATACGGTTATTCCACTTTCGAGGTGCCTCTGGAGGGACGTCTGAAGGACGGCGAAAATGAGATCATGGTCAGCGTGAATTTTCAGAGCCCGAACAGCCGCTGGTATTCCGGCGCCGGGATTTACCGGGACGTCTGGCTGAAGGTGGTGAACCGTACGCATCTTCTGTCGGACGGAATCTATACGGTCGTAAAGCCGGCGGAAAACGATTCCTGGGAACTGGACATCCGTATGGAAGGAATCTTCTGCCGGGACGGAGAGATCCGCTGTACCCTGACCGATCGGTTATCCGGCGAAGCGGTGGCCGGGGATGGAGAGGAGCAGACTCTGCTGACTGTCAGGGCGGCCGCCGCCAGGGAGGTTCAGACGCTGACGGGGAAAGCGGTTGTCAGAGGCGTCACCCGCTGGGATGTGGAACATCCGCATCTCTATGATCTGAAGGCCGAGCTGTTTGTCGACGGCAGCAGCGTACAGACGGAACGGTATACCATCGGTTTCTGTGAAAAGAAATTTCTTCCGGATCAGGGCTTTTTTCTGAACGGAAGAAGGGTAAAGCTGAACGGTGTCTGCGAACACCATGACCTGGGCTGTCTGGGGGCTGCCTATAATCACCGGGCGATGGAGAGAAAACTGGAGATACTGAAGCAGATGGGAGTCAACGCACTGCGTCTCACCCATAATATGTTTGCGCCGGATGTGATGGAACTGGCGGATTCCATGGGATTTCTTGTGATTTCCGAGGCCTTCGACATGTGGGAACGGCCGAAAAATCCATATGATTACGGAAGGTTTTTCCCGGAATGGTACCGGAAGGATGTGGCGAGCTGGGTGCGCAGAGACCGGAATCATCCCAGTCTGATCCTGTGGAGCATCGGAAATGAAATTTACGATACCCATGTCAGCGACCGGGGCCAGGAGCTGACAAAGATGTTGATGAAAGAAGTGCGGATCCATGATCCGGAAGAAAACGCCCGGATTACCATCGGATCCAACTATATGCCCTGGGAGAATGCGCAGAAATGCGCGGATCTTGTGAAGGTAGCCGGATACAACTATGCGGAGAAATATTATGACGAACACCACAGGGAGCATCCGGACTGGGTTATTTACGGCAGTGAGACCGGTTCCACGGTACAGAGCCGCGGAATTTACCGTTTCCCCTACAGTCAGTCGGTGCTGTCGGATGCGGACAGCCAATGCTCTGCCCTGGGAAATTCGACCACCAGCTGGGGGGCCCGTTCCTCCGAGGCCTGTGTGGTGGCTGAGCGGGATCACGAATTTTCCTGCGGACAGTTTCTGTGGACAGGGTTTGACTATATCGGCGAACCGACCCCGTATCACACCAGAAATTCTTATTTCGGCCAGATTGATACCGCAGGATTTCCGAAGGATTCCTACTATATTTATCAGGCGGAGTGGACGGATTACCGGAAAAAGCCCATGGTACATCTGTTCCCTTACTGGGATTTCAACGAGGGGCAGCTGATTGATGTGCGCGTATGCTCCAACGCTCCGATGGTGGAGCTGTTTATGAACGGGCGCAGCCAGGGAACCTTTGAGATCGATCATGCCCATGGCGGTGAGAAGGAGCTCACCGGTCACTGGCAGCTTCCCTATGAGCCCGGCGAGATTACAGCGAAAGCCTATGACGAGCAAGGGAATGAGATTGCCAGCGAGACCAGACATTCCTTCGGAGAAGCGCGGAAGATCACATGGAAGGTGGATCGGCCGGTGCTGAAGGCGGACGGAAGGGATCTGGCGTTTATTGAGATCGGAATGGAAGATGAGAATGGCTATCCGGTGGAAAATGCGGACAGCCGCGTGTTTGTCCGGGTGGACGGAAGCGGATATCTGGCAGGACTGGACAACGGGGACAGCACGGATGTGGAAGAATATAAGACAGTCAGCCGCCGTCTGTTCAGCGGAAAGCTGCTGGCAGTTGTAGCCGCCGGCAGCGAGGCCGGTGAGATCCGCGTGGAGATTACTTCCGTGGGAATGGAACCGGCCGTCTTTACTCTGAAAGCGGAAGAGTGCCCGCGGCAGGACGGACTTGGCGAAATGCCCTGGAAAACGGATCAGGAGACAGCCCGGGCAGAGACGGAAAAATACCGGAATGATATTCCGGTGCGCGCGCTGCGCATCCGGACCAGCCGCGGGACGCTGCTCTCCCCGGAAAACGGATGGACCGAGGCGGAGGCTGTGATCTGCCCGGAAAATGCCGGGGACTGTCAGGTGATATGGAGTATCGTGGACGACGCGGGAATTCCGTCCAGCCTGGCAACAGTGGAGAGCGACGGAAGAAAAGCGAAAATCACAGCGGTCAGCGACGGAGAATTCCGTCTGCGCTGTATGTCGAAATCCGGCACCGGGGAAATCCGTATCATCTCGGAAATGAATTTCTCCGTTACAGGTTTCGGCAAAGCATATCTGGATCCTTATGGATTTATTGCCGGAGGTCTGTACGATTATGTAAAAGGAACCGCGACCAACGGAAACGAGCATGGCGTCGCCACTTCGAGAGATGGTGAAACTCAGGTAGGATTCCATTCACTGGATTTCGGCCCTTTTGGCTCTGATGAGATCGAACTTCCGATTTTTGCGCTGGACAGCAATGATTATGAAATTCAGGTGTACGAAGGAATGCCGGGAGAGGAAGGCAGCGAACTGATCGGCGATCTGCATTACCAGAAGCCGTCCCGGTGGAATGTCTATCAGCCAGAGACGTACCGGCTGAAGAAACGGCTGAAGGGCGTCACCAGCATCTGCTTTGTACTCCACGCAAAGATTCATCTGAAAGGATTTTCTTTTACCCGTCAGGAGAAAACTTATGAAACACTGTATGCGGCACAGAGCGACAGCCTTTACGGGGACAGCTTCCGTCTGGAGGGAGACAGAGTCTGCGGAATAGGCAACAATGTGACGCTGGAATATACGGGAATGAATATGGGCAAAGAAGGCGCGTCGAAACTTGTGATCTGCGGCTATACGCCCATGGAGAAGAATACAATTCAGATCCGTTTTACCTCAGAGGAAGAAGAAATTACTCAGATTGTCGAATTTTGCCATCAGGAAGAGGAAGGCGTACAGGAATTTGAACTGGAAAGGGTTCCAGAGTGTCAGAATGTAAGTTTTGTCTTCCTTCCTGGCAGTAATTTTGATTTCTACTGGTTCAGATTCGTGAAATAGCACAAAAAAGTGAAACAATACACAGCATATTTTCAAAAGAAACATGTGTCCGGCAGGCTTTGTCAGGTAGAATTGACGAAGCCTCCGGACATATTTTTTCGCTGAAAATCCGGATGAATTATGAAAACTATCCTGACAAAAATGAAATGAAAACGAAAAAATGCACAACAGTGTTCCGGTGTGGAAAGGGGCAGCAATGAGTTTTGAAAATGCGTGGCTGAATTACCGGCGGATGCCGGAAATCTCAGAAAAAGCGTATTTTTCTTCTGTCGGCGTCAACAGCCAGGGGCGGATAACCAGGACGGCGGTGGACGAACTGAACCGGGAAGCATCCGTAGGGGCGGAAGGTTATCATATCTTCGAACAAGACGGAACGGTGACCATTGAATCCGTCGGCGACAGAGGGCTTCTGTACGGAAGTTTTGCCTTGATCCGTATGCTCCAGACAGGAAAGAAGATCAGCGGTACCGATCTCACGGAGGTTCCGCAGAATCCCATTCGGATCCTGAATCACTGGGACAATATGGACGGCTCAATTGAACGGGGATATTCCGGAAATTCCTTTTTCTTTCAGAACCAGAAGGTACTGGTCAACGACCGCACAAGGGCATACGCCCGTCTGGCGGCTTCTGTGGGGATCAATGCTTCTGTCATCAACAACGTAAATGTAAAAGGAAACGCGACGAAGCTGATCACAGAAACTTACCGCAGGGAACTTCAGGAGATGGCGGAGATTTTTGCCGATTACGGGATCTCTCTTTACCTGAGTCTGAACTTTGCGGCGCCAATGGAGATCGGCGGACTGAACAGCGCGGATCCGCTGGACGAAAACGTCCGGGAATGGTGGTCCCGGCAGATGGCGGATGTATTTACCGGTATTCCGAATTTCGGAGGATTTCTGGTAAAAGCTGATTCTGAGGGACGCCCCGGGCCGTTTACTTACGGAAGAACGCATGCGGACGGAGCGAATATGCTGGCGGACGCGGCGGCTCCCTACAACGGAACGATCATCTGGCGATGCTTTGTCTACAACTGCCAGCAGGACTGGCGGGATCGGAAGACCGACCGGGCGAGATCCGGATACGACAATTTTATGCCGCTGGACGGTCAGTTCCGGGAGAATGTTGTATTGCAGATCAAGAACGGGCCGATGGATTTCCAGGTCAGAGAGCCGGTTTCTCCTCTTTTGGGCGGACTGAAAAAGACCAACCAGATCCTGGAGGTTCAGATCGCGCAGGAGTATACCGGACAACAGAGACACGTCTGTTATCTGATTCCGATGTTCAAAGAGGTGCTCGGCTTCCATACATACTGTGAGAAAGAAAAGGACACAGTTGCCGATCTCGTCAGCGGACGGACTTACGGACAGACCAGATGCGGAATGGCCGCAGTAGCCAACACCGGCAGCGATGAAAACTGGACAGGGCATGATCTGGCGGCAGCCAATCTGTATGGGTTCGGAAGGCTGGCCTTTGATACCGACCTCAGTTCAGAAAAAAATTGCGGAAGAATGGATCCGGTGTACATTCGGAAACCGTCCGGAAGTGCTGCAGGCAGTGAGCAGGATTCTGATGATGTCCTGGCCGGCTTACGAAAAGTACACGTCGCCGCTGGGAATCGGCTGGATGGTCAATCCGGCAAATCATTACGGACCAAATGTGGATGGATATGAGTACGATCGGTGGGGTACCTATCATCGCGCTGATCATATGGGAATTGGTGTGGACCGCAGTTCCCAGGGAACCGGATACGCGCAGCAGTACCATGAGCCGAACGCTTCCATGTATGAGAAGATTGAGACGTGTCCGGAAGAGCTTCTGTTGTTCTTCCACCATGTACCCTACAGTTACCGGCTGAAATCCGGAAAAACCCTGATCCAGCACATTTACGATTCGCATTTTGAAGGTGCTGAGGATGTGGAAAAGATGGTTGCGGAATGGGAATCTGTGAGAGAGTTCCTTCCGGAAAAAATATATCAGAGAGTGCTTGCAAGACTTGAACATCAGAAGGCGCATTCCAGAGAATGGCGAGACCAGATTAATTCTTACTTTTGGAGGAAATCCTTTGTGGAGGATGAGAAGCACCGAATGATATATTAACCAAATATAACAAAGAAAGTGGTGAAAAAATGGCTAAGAAACAGAAAAAGCAAAAGCTTATGCATCAGGAGTCTCTTGGAAGACACATCAGGAAGAACTGGAAACTGTATTCTTTTGCGGTTATTCCGATTCTCTGGTATATCATTTTCAAGTATATTCCGATGCTTGGAAACATCATCGCATTCCGAAGATACAGAGGAGGTCCGAATATCTTCGGTGAATACTGGGTTGGATTCCGTTACTTCGAGCAGTTTATTACGGATAAATCCTTCTGGAATGCATTCTGGAATACGCTGCGTCTGAGTATTGAATATCTGCTTGTGCGATTCCCTGCAACGTTGATTTTTGCAATCCTGATTAATGAGATCCGGAATCTTAAGTGGAAAGACTGTTCAGACCATTTCCTATCTGCCTCATTTCGTATCTCTGGTCGTATTATGTGGTATGGTAAAAGAACTGACGTCTTTGAGCGGACCGATCAACACGTTGCTGTCATCTCTGGGATTGGACAAGGTTTCCTTTATCACTGAGCCTGCGTGGTTTGATACGGTGTATGCCGTATCCGGAATCTGGCAGGCGCTGGGATGGGGCACAATCCTCTATCTGACGGCTATGACAGGAATTAATACGGAATTGTATGAGGCGGCGTCCATTGACGGGGCGAACCGTTTCCAGCAGACGATCCATGTAACGATCCCCGGCATTATGCCTACGGTTATGACTCTGCTGATTCTCGACATCGGAGGTATCATGACTTCCGGAAACATGCAGAAAATCCTGTTGCTGTACAATGGATTTACACAGGAGAGAGCGGACATTATCGGTACGTTGGTTTACCGGATGGGTATTACCGGAGGAAACTTCAGTTACGCAACGGCTGTCGGCCTGTTTGAGGGTATTATCGGTCTGATTCTTGTCACGAGCGCCAATACTCTGTCAAAGAAACTTACGGAAACGTCACTGTGGTAGGAAGGAGGAAAAGAAGTGTTACAGTACAAGACAAAAGGATACCGTATTTTTCAGGTTATCAATACGATCATCATGGTGTTTGTAATTTTCATTACGCTGTATCCGATCGTTTATCTGGTAGCGCAGTCCTTCTCCAACGAGGCTGCCGTATCAGCAGGTGAGGTGACGTTTTACCCCATCGGTTTTACAACGGCAACGTATGAGTACGTCCTCAGAAACGGAGATTTCTTCAGATATTACTGGAATACCATTGTATACTCTGTGGTTGGAACGGCGTTGTCTGTTGCGCTCACTGCTTTGCTTGCGTATCCGCTTTCCAAGCCGCAGCTTCGCCTGAACAAGGTTCTGATTCCGTTCGTTGTATTCACAATGTATTTTGCGGGCGGCATCATCCCGAACTATATTCTGGTAACCCAGTGGCTGGGACTTCGTGACAGTATGTGGGCGGTAATCCTTCCTCCCGCCATCAGCACGTTCAATTTCCTTCTGATGAAATCCTTTTTTGCGGGACTTCCGGAGGAACTGGAAGAGGCGGCGTCCATTGACGGTATGGGAACTTACGGAATCTTTCTTAAGATCGTCCTTCCGCTGTCCAAAGCGATTATCGCAACCATGACCCTGTTTTATATTGTAGGTATGTGGAACGAATGGTTCGGACCGTTCATGTATTTGGATACTCCTTCCAAAATGCCGGTTGCGCTTTATGTGCGGTCGCTGGTGGAAGGTGCGAACCAGGTGGATCCCACAGCCAGCTCAGAGGCGTCCAATGTCCAGAGTACGCTGAAATCTGCGACAATGGTGCTGACGACACTCCCGATCGTCTGTGTATATCCGTTCGTACAGAAGTATTTCGTACAGGGTATGACAATGGGAGCCGTAAAAGGCTGACGGACGGAACGCCGCAGTTCAGCCGGATCAGCGCACCTGTGTGCGGACAAACGAAATGTCTGTTATATGAAATATGACATACCTGGCGTATGTGGTATTAATAAATAAAAAAGGAGGAACACTATGAAAAGAAAAATTTTTGCACTGACGATGGCAGCAGTCATGGCTGTATCACTTGGCGCATGCGGAGGAGGCGGTTCCACAAGCGGTTCTTCAGCAGCGGGATACGAAGATCCGGAAGATCTCTCTGAACTGGACTACACCTTCGGGGAAGACACAACCTTCTATTCCGAAGAACCGGTATCCTACTCTCTTCTGTATTCAGATCACGAAAACTATCCGTATAAAGAAGACTGGAGACTGTGGTCTGCGATTGAGGAGAAGACCAACGTGACCTTTGACATCAGCCTGGTTTCCCGTGTGGATTATGACGACAAGATGTCGGTGACCATCAATGCAGGCGACGCTCCGTACATCATCAGCAAGGCATACGACGAGACGCCGTATGTTGACAGCGGCCAGATTGTGGCAATCAGCGACTGGGTACAGTATATGCCCAACTACATGAAGGCAGTGGAAGAGTGGGGCATGGAAGACGACCTGAAGCAGCTTTACCAGTCCGATGGTAAGTATTACAAGCTGCCCGGTATGTGGGAAAGCGCTGCCGGCGGATACTCTATGGTTATCCGGAAAGACGTTTTCGATGCTGCCGGAGTAGATGTGACAGAGCTTGAAAAAAACTGGACCTGGGATGATTTCATTGACGCGCTGATCAAGGTAAAAGAGTACACAGGCGCGGACTATGTATGGTCTGATCAGTTCCAGGGACAGTCGGCGATCAGCATTTCTGCTGTTCAGTACGGCGTAACCGCTGGCTGGGGCGTTGGAAACGGAACCGCATTTGACTGGGACAACAGCGAATTTACATTTGCTGACAGCAGCGATTCCTACAAGGATTTTGTAACAATGTGGCACAGAATGTATGAGGAAGGTCTGCTTGATCCGGAATCCTTTACACAGGACAATGAGCAGGGCGCTGCGAAGTTCTACCGCGGCGAGACATATGTTCTGAGTGCAAACTATCAGAACGTTGCGGATATGATTTCTGCCAACAGAATGCAGGATCCCAACGCAGAGCTGTATTTCGTTGTATATCCTGGCGGACCGAAGGGACATCTTCAGGTGGAAAGCTCCAGACTTGAAAACGGTCTGATAATTTCCCAGAATGCGCTGGATGAGCTGGGCGTGGAAGGCGAGACCTATGAGCTGGATGACGAAGGTAATGTTGTTCTGAATTCCGATATCTATTACAATGGTATCAATCCGGATGCTACGAAACAGCTGAATGTTGATTACGGATTCGGCGGCGGTGTATTCGCTTACGGCGGCTCCGATTGGCTGAGATTCTCCAAGTTTACAGACGGAGAGAGAGACTGGAACGAAAGAATCTATGCAAACACAGAACCGAGAGAACTGGATCCGCCGATCATGGCTGACGAGATGCAGAAAGAGGAAATGAACCTGATTCAGACGCCGCTGATTGACTATGTCAACGCAAGCTGCCTGCAGTTTATTTCCGGCGATATGGATATTGAAGCTGACTGGGATGAGTACGTATCACAGTGCGAATCCAAGGGAAGCACAGAGTATATCGATATGGCAAACGAGATCTTCCAGGATACGAAAGATATTCTTGGAATGGAATAAGAAGCTGACAGGAATTTTTCCTGAGCAGAGCCGGAGAAGGCCTGTCCGCAGCGCGCGGGCAGGCTTTCCTGCTCTTGCGGGCTGAATTCTGAGATGCAAAAGCCGCGCCGCAATATGTGAAAGAAGAAACGCAAAGTTGTCGGAGAAGCAGGCAGACCAAACGTTTATAATCATTACAAAAAGAAAAACAGAATTCTTTTCCGGAGAGAACGGTAAGACTGCGGGCAATGGTTCAGACAGCCTGATCCGCCGCAGATGTTCCGGACGGAAAAGGAGAAAGGACATCATGGCAAACATTCTATTCAAACGAAAGCAGCCTGCAGTTTTTTATCTGGAACCGGAAGCATTTCCGGGAGTAAAAAGAGTCGCGGCAAAGGTGGCGAAGGATTTTGAGACGGTCTGCGGAGCAGAGATCGGAATCACCGAACTGACAGCAGTTCCAAAGGCAGAGGAACAGGAAAATGAACCTGAGGGTATACCGGACGGACAGAAAACAACCGCGGTGATCGCGGCGACGGTCGGGCACAGCCCGCTCCTGGAAGAGCTGGAACGGCAGGGAAACATAGATCTGAGCAGCGTGCGGGGGAAATGGGAGGTATTTACCATCCGATATATCGAGCGGCCGGTGAAAGGCCTGGAACGGGCTCTGGTTGTGGCGGGAAGCGACAAGAGGGGAACGATTTACGGACTCTTTCAGCTCTCCGAGATGATCGGCGTAACTCCGTTTCTGTACTTCGGAGATGTGACTCCGCAGAAATACGATGCGATTGAGTTCCTGTGCGGGGAACGGCCGTCAGACGATGAAAGTCCGGAACCGGCCGGGGACGTACGGACATCAGAGGCCGGGGAGACCTGTAAGGCAGTACGCCGGATCTCCGGTCTGCCGATGGTCTCCCATGAGCCTTCGGTAAAATTTCGGGGCTTCTTCATCAACGATGAATGGCCCTGCTTCGGAACCTGGACCTTCCGCCATTTCGGAGGGTTCAATGCGGAAATGTACGATCACGTTTTTGAATTTCTGCTCCGGATGAAGGGAAACTATCTGTGGCCGGCCATGTGGACGTCCTCGTTTTTTCTGGACGGACCGGGAATGGCCAGCATGGATCTGGCCGATGAGTACGGCGTGATCGTCGGAAATTCTCACCACGAGCCCTGCATGCGTGCCAGCGAAGAATGGGATAAGGTAAAGGGTGAGGATACGCCTTACGGGACAGAATGGAATTATAACACGAACAAAGAAGGGCTTCTTAATTACTGGGCGGACGGTCTGAAGCGCAGCGCAGGGCATGAAAAGTTCATTACTATCGGCATGCGCGGCGAGCGGGACAGCGCGCTGCAGGGACCAGCTTCTCTGGCGGAGAATATTGAGGTACTCAAGGATATTATCCGGGAACAGAAGAAACTGATTCAGAAATACGTGAACCCGGATCTTGACAAAGTGCCGATGCTTCTGGCGGTTTACAAGGAAGTGGAAGATTACTATTACGGCGACAGCAGCACGCCGGGACTGAAAGACTGGGACGGTCTTGACGGCGTAACCGTGATGCTGTGCGAAGACAATTTCGGAAATATGCGTTTTCTGCCCGACGGGGAGCACAGAGCGCATGCCGGCGGATATGGCATGTACTATCATCTGGATTATCACGGATCTCCTGTCTCCTATGAGTGGGTGGGGTCAACGCCTCTGACCCGCACCTGGGAGCAGATGACGCAGGCCTGGGATTACGGCGTGCGCCAGATGTGGATCGTCAATGTGGGAGATTTGAAATTTGAGGAATTTTTCCTGGGCTATTTCATGAAACTGGCCTACGATTTTGAAACCTGGGGCACCGAGGTGCCGAACCGGACCGGGCGCTACACCCGGGAGTTTACAGCAGCACAGTTCCCGCAGGCAGATGCGGCGCTGCAGGAGAGAATCGCAGAGGTGACGGAAGAATATGTACGGCTTAACAGCCTGCGCCGTCCGGAAGCTCTGAATGACAGAATCTATCATCCGGCCCATTACCGGGAAGCCGCCAGAATGCTGGAAAGGGCGCTGCGTCTGGAACGGGAAGACAGGGAAGTGCGCAGCCTTCTTCCGGAGGAGTGCCGAAACGCCTATGATTCCATGATTCATTATCCGGCGGCCGGAACCGCTAATCTTCTGAAAATGCATCTGTATGCCGGTCTGAACCATCTGTACGCGGAGCAGGGGAAGACGGCGGCTAATGAGATGGGCGTCCGGATGAAGGAATGCATCAATGAGGATCATCGCCTGGCGGAAGAATTTGCCGGGATTCTGGACGGCAAATGGAGCGGAATGGAACTGGCAGAGCACATCGGATTTACCAAGTGGAACAGCGAGAACTGGAAGTATCCCGTGCGCTGTTTTGTGGAGGCAAAGCCGGAGCCATATCTGCTGGTTGGACGCGCCGATGAGACGCAGGTACATACCAACGATTACTTCCGCGATGACGTGCTGATCCGGGATTTCCTGTATCCCGGCTGCCGGCATGTGATGATTGAGATCGCCAACGGAGGCTGCGGAGAGATTGTCTGGCATCTGGAAGGCGGCTGCAGCTGGCTGAAACCGTCGAAAAGCAGCGGAAGGACGGCGGATCAGGAGACTGTCGTGCTGACGTTTGATCCGGAACACTGTGAAGTTTCCGGGCCGGACGGCAGACCCTGCGAGCTGTTTGTGTGTACGGAGAAAGAAAAAGTGAGGATTCTGGTATTTGCCGGGGCACAGAACATCCCGGAGCTTCCGCCCGGAACTTTCCTGGAGGGGCCGGATGGATTTGTGATGGATGCGGCGCACTGGACCCGGAAAGAGGACGGGCTGTGGAATGGAAAAACCGCCGGATACCGTTGCCTGGAAGATTACGGAAGGTATGGTTCCGGAATGAAAGTATTTCCCACAACCGCTGAGTTTTCGGTTCCGGAAAAGGATGTATCGCTTCAGCCGGCGGAACCGTCGCAGAAAGCTCCGTTTCTGGAATATCAGCTATTTACAGAAACGCCGGGAGATTATATACTGGAGATACAGAGCGCGCCCGGAAATCCTGTGGATGAGAAAAAAGGGCTGAAGCTGGCGTATCGTATCAATGAAGAGGCTGCGCGGCTGATCGATACGATCCCGGCGGCTTACCATGCGGGAGATCCTGCCTGTGAATACTGGTGTCAGGGAGTGCTGAACCAGGTACACCGCTGCCGCGTGAAGGTGATGCTGAAGAGTGGAATCAACTGTCTGCGCATCTATGCCGCGGACGCCCCGCTGGTTCTGGAGCGGCTGCTTCTTTTCCGGCCCGGAAACGAGCCGAAGCAGTCTTATCTCGGTCCGGAGGAAAGTTTCCGGATCGCAGAACCGGGCCAGGAGAGAGAATACAGAAAAATTGTGGAAGAATCATAAGACAGAAGGAGGAACAAGAAAATGGAAGGAACAATGAAGACAGCGGTAATGACAGACATCATGGAAGTGGAAATTCAGGAACGTCCGATTCCGCAGCCAAAAGACGACGAGGTTCTGGTAAAGGTGGAGTATGTGGGGATCTGTGGATCTGATCTGCATTACTACGAGTCCGGACGTATCGGCGATTTTGTTGTGAAACCGCCGTTTGTTCTCGGACATGAGGCGGGCGGCACTGTTGTGGAAGTCGGTGCGAACGTAAAGAACCTGAAAGTGGGCGATCGTGTGGCAATGGAACCGGGCAAGACCTGCGGACATTGTGAATTCTGCAAATCGGGAAAATACAATCTCTGTGAGGATGTTGTCTTTTTCGCAACTCCGCCGGTAGACGGTGTGTTCCAGGAATATGTGGCTCATGAGGCGGGACTCTGCTTCAAACTGCCGGATAACGTGAGCACTCTGGAAGGCGCACTGATTGAGCCTCTGGCAGTCGGCATGCATGCGGCACGCCAGGGCGAGGCAAAGCTCGGACAGACTGCAGTGGTAACCGGAGCAGGATGCATCGGATTGGTAAGTCTTCTGTCTCTGAAAGCGATGGGTGTGACAAAGGTCATCGTTGTGGACGTGATGGAAAAACGTCTGCAGAAAGCTCTGGAGCTGGGCGCAGACGCTGTTATCAACGGAAAAGAGGAGGATACGGTTGCACGGATTCAGGAACTGACCGGAGGAAAGGGCTTCGATCTTGGAATTGAGACCGCCGGAAATCAGATCACTGCCTCTCAGCTGATCCGCGGGGCGAAGAAAGGTGCGACGATCGTATTTGTCGGCTACAGTGCAAGCGGAGAGATGACGCTGCCGATCGGTATGTCTCTGGACAAGGAGCTGACCTTTAAGACCGTGTTCCGTTATCGCAATATTTATCCGATTGCCATTGAGGCGGTTGCAGAGGGAAGAATCAACATCAAGGATGTTGTGACCAATTATTTTGAACTGGACGATATCAAGAACGCGCTGGATTCCTGCGTGAAGAATAAAGCGGATATTGTAAAAGGCGTGATCAAAGTGTGCTGATAAAAAGATAAGAACGCAGTGACAATGGAGAGAATATGAGAAAAGACTATCTGGATACGCATACACACACGACAGCCAGCGGCCATGCGTATAATACGTTGAACGAGATGCTGGCTGCCGCGGCACAGCAGGGACTTTCCCTGCTCGGTGTGACAGATCATGGAAGCGGAATGAAGGGGACTACTCCCTTGTACTATTTTGAAAACTCCCCGACCATCGACCGGGAACAGATCCGGCACAGATTCGGCGTGGAGCTGTTGTTCGGTGTGGAACTGAATATTATGGACTTCGAGGGAACAGTGGATATGAAGCCGTCTCTGCTGGAGAAAATGGATGTGACAGTTGCAAGTATGCATATTCCATGTATGCCGAAAGGGACCAAGGAAGAGATCACGAGAGCCTACCGCAAGGCGATGGAAAATCCTCTGGTGAATATTATCGGCCATCCGGACGACGGCCGGTTCCCGGTGGACTATCAGGAACTGGTGCGGGGAGCAAGAGACTGCGGCGTTGTGCTTGAGGTCAACGATCATTCTCTTGACGGCACCGGCAGCCGCCAGAACGCAGTGGAAAATGATACGGAGATGCTTCGCTGGTGCATGAAATATCAGGTTCCGGTGGTTCTGAATTCAGACGCCCATACAGACACCAAAGTAGGGTGCCACAGACATGCCTGGGCGCTGGTGGAAAAACTGGAATTTCCGGAAGAACTGATTCTGAATACGAATCTGGAAAAATTTAAGAGATACGTCAACTGCTATCGCCTGGGAAGGAGATAGTAGAAGACCGTTTCAGAGACGCCGTCCCGGTTGCAGGAAGAAAGAATGCTGTCTGCACGTTTCTTAAGCTCCGGAACGGCGTTTCCCATTGCAAAGCGAAGACCGGAATCCTTGTCGAAACTTTTCCTTGTATTTAAAACTTTAGTGTGCTAAAATATCATTGTGCTGTAAAAATGCAGCGCTGTTTACGGGTTTGTGCATTTGATCCACTGACCGCAGGAGAAAGAACAGGAATCGGGAGGTTTTGTATATGAACAAAAAGATTCATATCGAGGCGGTAGACCAGTTGTTTGAGGCAATTCTGAGTCTGCGCAACAAGGAAGAGTGCTATACGTTCTTTGAGGATGTCTGTACGATCAATGAACTTCTTTCCCTTTCTCAGCGTTTTGAAGTAGCAAAAATGCTTCGGGAAAAAAAGACGTACCTCGAAATTTCAGAGAAGACGGGAGCTTCCACTGCCACCATCAGCCGTGTAAACCGCTCTCTCAGTTACGGAAATGACGGATATGAGATGGTCTTCCAGCGGATGGAAGCGAACAAATTTTAAGAAGACCGGATTCCGGCTGCCTGTACAGGATACAGCAGTGGCGGAATCCGGTCTTTTGTTTTCTTTGCCTGCGGCAGTCGTTTTTTTGTGATCATTCAGCCGGCGAAACGGTTACGTTTCTTTCTGTTCGGCAGATTTTCGGCGAATGTATTTCCGTTATTTCTGCCTGTTCTTTTCCGGAGCCATTTTGTCGATCAGCTCCTCAATCAGCTGTTTTTTCAGATAGACATCAAAACTGAGCATACAGATAAAGGAAAATATCTGGAGAAACTCTCTGTCCTCTTCCGGAGCGTCGGCGAAGGAGGCTCTGGCAGCTTCGAAAGTTTTCACCACATCTTCCCGAACTGTTCCGATTTCAGAACGCTCCAGCTCGAAAATCTCCTGATACAGATCAGAGATGGAAAAACCATCTTCTGAATGAAAATACTTTTTCGTGATCGGCTCAAGGAGCGTCTGGATATCATTGATCGAGAGAATATTTTTAAAATAATAAATGAAGATCAGGACCAGCATATGCTCCTTGGAATATTTCTTCTTTTCCGGAGGCGGAAGAAGATGATTCTTTGCGTAATTGTTGATCATGGTCTTTGTCAGAATTTTGTCTTCCTCGTAACGTTTGGAGGAAGCAAGGCGGGCATCCATGAAGGTTGTTACCTGGTCCATATATAAATCAATATTCGGGACGTCTTCCGGGTGAACACCGTCTACCTTTGAGAGGGAGTCCAGAAGGTCCTGAAGCAGCGTTTCTGTATCAATGTTCATTTGTCACACCTCACTATCCACATTATATAGTTTTTGAAACCATATGGCAAGTTTTTTTTGAAATTTGGTTACCGCTCGTTACAGAGCGCAGGAAAGTATAGTGTCTGGGGCATTCGGCTCACTGGGAAACGTTTTCAATGTCCGGATGCGGCGGAAATGAGAGATTGACTTATTGTATGCTTTGCATTAATATATATGATACAAATAGAGGGAAATGAGGTGAAAGTTTGGAAGGTTGCTTCCAAATCGGCCCTGATGACGCGACAGGTGTGTCAGGAGGAGGAAAGGATGATTCTGAAACTGAATTTTCAAAGTGAAGTACCGATTTATCAGCAGATCTGCAACCAGATTATTTACTGGATTTCAACCGGCGAGCTGAAACCGGGAGAGAAACTTCCCACGGTCAGGGGGCTGGCGGAGGAGGCCGGAATCAATTCCATGACGGTCAGCAAGGCTTATCAGCAGCTGAAGGCGGAGGGGTATCTTGTGACGGAACGGCGCAACGGTGTGACGGTGAGCGGTCAGTTCCGGACGCCGGGAGAACTTTCGGAGGAAGACACGAGAGAGCTGGTTCTTCTGATTTCCAGGGCGCGGATCGCCGGGGTGCCAAAGGAAAAATTTCTGGAACTCTGCGAATCGTTTTATGACAGAATGGCTGAGTCGGAAAAGATGTAGCGACTGGGAGGAAAAGGTATGAGTATGGTTATGAATCTTGTTATGCTGGGATGTACGTATCCGATTTTGTTCCTGTTGTATTTTTTCATGAAACTGGAGATTGGGGATAAAAAGAAGACTGTCCTGGGAATTGCGATTCCCGGGGAATTCCGGAAGGATCCCCAGGTGCTGGAGATCTGCGGAAAATTCCGGAGAGATATGAAATTCGGAATGATTGCAATGCTGCTCTTCCCGGTTCTGTTTTTTTGGATGCCCTGGTTTACCTGGTATATTACGGGTTATATTGTCTGGATTTATCTGATGATTGCAGTGGAAATGATTCCGATGGCAAGATATGGAGAACAGCTGAAGGAACTGAAAAGACGGATGGGCTGGGGCAGCAGCCGTATTTCGGAGACTGACGTGGATTTTTCCCTTGCGCTGCAGCCGGTGCATGTGGTGAAAAAGTGGATTCTGGCAGTGCTTTGCATTCTCAGCCTGCTTCCGGCGCTGTGGGAACTGGCAGGCCTGAGAGAGGGATCTCTGGAGTGGGAGAACCTGCTGATTCTGTTTCTTATGGCGAGCCTTGTCTGGTGTTTCTGTGTGATGATGCTGTGGATGGACCGGCAGAAATCAGAGCTGATCAGCAAAGACAGTGAGGTGAACCGGAAGTTTAACCGGAGCAAGAAAAGAATGCGTGCAGCTGCGTGGACCTGGGCAGCAGGGCTGAGTGTGGTTCTTGTCTGGCTGTCGGCGTTTGCCCTTCATGACCGTATGGGAGGGATGATCGGATTCACTGCGGCGGTTTCTGTTTATACGGTAGCGGTCTGCTGGCTGGCGATCCGCTGTGAATGGAGAATTCTGGGACTGAGAAGAAAACTGATGACCAGCCTGGACAGCTACGACGGCGACGAGGCTTACTGGTACTTCGGAGCGCTGCTGTATTACAATCCCAACGACAGACATTTTCTGGTCGAGAACAGAGTCGGAACCGGATATTCAGTGAATGTCGGATCTGTGGGGGGAAAAGTTATGATGGGCCTAACCGTACTTCTGCTGGCCGGCCTTCTGGTCTGGGTTCCGGTCACTGTGGGAAGAGAAGAGTTTACGCCCATTGGCCTGGAAGTGCAGAACGGGACGCTCAGATCCACTCACATCGGAACAGAGTATGAAATCGACCAGTCGGAGATCGCGTCGGTCACTCTTCTGGAGGATCTTCCGGAGGTATCCAGAAAAAACGGAACAGGCCTTCCAAACCTGTCCAAAGGCAGATATAAAATCGACGGATACGGAACCGGTTATCTCTGCCTCAATCCTCAGAACAGTGAATTTCTTCTGATAGAAACCGACGACGGGACGGTATACCTGTTCAGCGATGATACAGATGAAGGAACGCTGGAGGTATACAGGGAACTGTCGGTTACCATTCAGCCAGCCGAACGGTAACCGGTATCCGGACATTGAGAATCGCTTTAAAAAAAACTGTTGACAAATGAATGAAAATGAGGTATCCTATCTACTGTTGACGAGGTCAGCAGATATGTGCGTTTAGCTCAGCTGGATAGAGCGTTTGGCTACGGACCAAAAGGTCGGGAGTTCGAATCTTCTAACGCACGGATAAGAAGACCTTATGTCAAAGGCTACAGAAGAGCACTCCGGTTATGGAGTGCTCTTTTGTGTAGCAGGAAACTTTCGAAAGGGAGGCTTTATGTGCGGGCGGTATTTTATCGATGAAGGGATGACGGCGGAAATCAGCCGGGTGACAGGAATAGCGGAAACAAAGCTCAGGATTTCCACCGGGGATGTTCATCCCTCGGAAACGGCTCCGGTGATACGAACGCTTCAGGGAACGCCTGTTGTGGAGGGGCTTGCATGGGGATTTCCGGGCCGGCAGGGCAGAGGGCTGCTGATCAATGCGCGGGCGGAAACCGCACTGGAAAAGAGCATGTTTCGGGAAAGTGTGCGCCGGCGGAGGTGTGTGGTCCCTGCCAGGAAATTTTACGAGTGGAACCGGCAGAAAGAGATGGCGGTTTTTGAACAGACAGACAGGGGAATTCTGTATATGGCAGGTTTCTATGATTATGTGGGTCAGAGGGAACGTTTTGTACTTTTGACAACGGCGGCAAATGCTTCCGTCTCTCCGGTGCATGACAGAATGCCTCTGATTCTGGACGCGGAGGAGTGTTTCCGGTGGCTGGAGGAACCGGCGGCCGTGGAAGAACTTCTGAAGAAACAGCCTCAGAAACTGAAACGATACCAGGAATACGAGCAGCAGACCTTTTCTTTTTTGTAAGGGAAGGGCTTGCTGCTTTTTCGTTACAGAAAACGAAACTGGAAGCAAATTCCTCTTGCAATTCAGAACATATGTTCTTATAATAAAAACAGAACATATGTTCTGATCAAACAAAAACAATACCGGGATTGCAGGAAGGGAGAGGATCCATGTGGCGTTTGGAACGATGGCAAAGCCCGCGGAACAGGATGTGGAAATCGTCAGAAAAAAACAGAAAGAGGCAGCCGTGAAATGCTGGTTTACCGCTGCCGGCCGGGCGATTCCTTTGTCTATGAAACTTCAGGACGAAAATGGAGAGATTTTCTGCGTGGAAGAAATCTATGTGAAGGAATGTCAGAAAAAGTATTATGCCGGAATGGTTTCCTGGGAATACAGGTGCCGGATCTGTTTCGGGGGAAACTCCCGGGAGGTGATCCTTCTGTTTCAGCCGGAAACCTGCCGCTGGAAACTGTTTCTGTAGATGCAGGGAAAAGAGTGTGCCGAGGGTTCCGTCCGGTCTGCACAACCGGCTGAACGGTAACGGCATTATTTGTGCGGCACCCGTTGAAATCTGTCTTAAAATGTGATAGCATTAACACTGTCAGAGAATCCGTATACGGGTATAGGGTATACGGGGAACAAAAAGATAAAGGAACCATACAAAAAGGATGATGAAAATATGCTTCAGGTAGAAAATCTGACTTATAAAGTCATGGAAAACGGAAAAGAAACGACGCTCCTCCGTGACATCAGCTTTGAAGTAAAGGACGGAGAAATGCTGGTGATCACCGGTCCGAATGGAGGCGGAAAATCTACGCTTGCCAGAGTACTGATGGGAATTGTCCCGGCCAGCAGCGGAAGAATTCTGCTGGATGGAGTGGATCTGACCGGTATGACGCCGGACGAGAGGGCAAAAGCGGGAATCGGATATGCATTCCAGCAGCCTCCGGTTTTCAAAGGAATGACCGTGGAACGGCTTCTGAATCTGGCGGCAGGAGAAGAACTTCCGGAAAAGACCTGCTGTACCCTTCTGAGCAATGTGGGTCTGTGCGCGAAAGAGTACCTGAAACGGGAAGTGGACGCGACTCTTTCGGGTGGCGAGCGCAAGAGAATTGAGATCGCCACTGTGCTGGCGAAGCGGCATAAACTCTGTATTTTTGACGAGCCGGAGGCAGGGATTGACCTGTGGAGTTTCTCCATGCTGGTCAAACAGTTTGAACAGATTCATGAGGAGAAGGATGAAAGCCTGATTCTGATCTCTCATCAGGAACGGATTATCCAGATGGCAGACCGGATTCTGATTATCAACGATGCGGAGGTGGAGCAGTGCGGAGACAGAGAGGAAATGCTGCCGCTGCTGTTCGAGGACCAGCCGTCCTGCACCTGCATGAAGGAAAGGAGCGAGGGCTGATGGAATGGAATAAGGAAGAACTGGATGCGATCACCCGCCAGGTGCTCGCCCAGATTGATACGGAAAATTTCGGCGGAGAGGGCGCTTACAATCTGCGCTATAACGGAACCTCCATCTGCCACGGAGACACGGAACATATCAAAATCAAGCGTAAGACTGACCGCCAGGGAATTGATGTGTATATCAGCAAGGAAGCGCAGGGGGAGCAGGTACACATTCCGGTAGTGCTTGCGGTTCCCGGAATGACAGACATCGTCTACAACGATTTCTATATTGAGGAAGGCGCCGATGTGACCATCGTGGCCGGCTGCGGCATTCACAATGCCGGCTGTGACAATGCCCGCCATGACGGAATCCATGCGTTTCATGTGGGAAAACATGCGAACGTCCGTTATGAGGAAAAGCATTATGGCGAAGGAGAGGGAACCGGAGAAAAGATCCTGAACCCTGTGACGGAGATCGATCTGGAGGAAGGAGCGGTATTTACGCTGGATACCGCCCAGATCCGCGGAGTAGACTCCACGGTGCGGAAGACACGGGTGCGGATGAAAGAAAACTCCCGTCTGTATGTGACGGAGCGGCTGATGACGCATGACGCCCAGACAGCCGTCTCGGACATCGACGTGGAGATGAATGGCGCGGGAACCAACGCCCAGATTATCTCCCGGTCCGTGGCAAAAGGGACGTCAAAACAGAACTTCCATCCGAGAGCGATCGGAAATGCAGCCTGCCATGCGCATATCCAGTGTGACTCCATCATTATGGAACATGCGCAGGTGGCTTCGATTCCTGAAATCGACGCCCGTCATGTGGATGCGGCGATCATCCATGAGGCGGCGATTGGAAGAATCAACGATGAGCAGATTATGAAGCTGCGCACGCTGGGACTTTCCGAGGAGGAAGCGGAGAATGTGATAATCGAAAATTTCCTGCAGTAGAGAGAGGACAGAATCTGCCGGCGGAAATGTCTCAGGGAAGAAGGAAACATACAGCCTTTCGCTCTGAGATATTTCCGCCGTTTTTTGTCTGCGAACGGGAATGCAAGAAATGACAGAGGATTAAATCGGTTTCGGAAGAAAGACAAATAATAAAGAAATATTTGAGACAATCGACGAAATGCTATGGATTTTACAGAAAGTTAATAGAAAATTTATTGCAGTTGCCGAAAAAGAATGTTATAATTTAGTCAAAGTGAAACTGTTGTAACTGTATCAAACGCAGGATCGGCTGTATCTGTCACAGAGATGCGGCGCAGAAAGACAGAAAAATACCAGATCCGCACGGGAGGTACGGTATTTGCGGTGGGAAGAGTAGTACCTGTTCGAAACAATAGGGAGGTGTTATTATGAAGGTGACGGTATTTACGGAAAACCCGGCTAAGGTATATGGTCGAATGACAAACTGCGAACCTACCTGGCACATCCGCACAAAAAATCACAGTATCTTGTTTGTAGCAGGAAAAAGTGACAGTTTCTGGAAATATGCGGAACGGATGGGGATTGATATTGGAAACATTGATATTATTCTTCTTCCACAGGGATGCGAAGATCCGATCCGGGAATTGGAACGGTTTCTTGTACATAACCAGAGAGGCAAAATCTATCTGCCGAGATTGACTTACGAAAAGCATTTCTTTGAATTATGTAATAAGATGTTCGTGTATTCAGCTACAAATGCGATGGCAAGGTGGCTGGAGCGGATTGTGTTTATGGATGAAACGATGCAGATTGATGTGGGTATTCAGATTTTTACTGGTAAAGTACAGGAGATGTATCAGAGTCCGCAGGAGCAGAGCATGCTTTTGAACGAGGATGGAAAAGCTGTTCTGTTTATCAACGATGAAAAAGAGACAACGGATTATATGCAGGAAAAAGCGGAAACATTGTATGGTAGCGATATCAATTATCTGTTTTACAAGACGCCTCAGCAGAAATGCGTCGGAAAAGACTGCAGTACCCGAAAGATGAATGCAATGACAATGGGAAAGGCCGTGATTATCTGACCAGGGAAGAAACGGAAAAAGAAAGAGGAAGAGGACAAGCCTCTTTGGTGAAAGGGATTCACTGAAGAGATTTGCCCTCGTTTTCTTTTATGTGCTTTTTGATTGCCTGAAAACTGCTGTCGCTGATTACGTGTTCGATTTTGCAGGCGTCCTGAGCGGCGATCTCCGGATCGACGCCAAGCTGAGTCAGAACGCTGGTCAGGATTTTGTGACGCTCGTAGATTTTGGCGGCGATCTCCATTCCCGCGTCGGTCAGCGTAATATAACCGTCAGAATCCACGAGAATATAACCGTTCTGGCGGAGATTTTTCATCGCGACGCTGACGCTTGGTTTGGAAAAATCCAGCTCATTTACAATATCGATGGAACGGACATGAGGGAGCCGTTCGCTCAGACGAAGAATTGTTTCCAGATAATTTTCAGCGGATTCCTGTATTTTCATCATTTGAAATACCTCCTTCCGTATAAAAGCATAGTGCCTGTGGGCATCCGGCCATCGCGAAGCGATTTTCAATGGCCGGATGCCGTAACCGTTCAGTTCGCTGAACGGTTACCATATATCAGAAATAGTAGCATATTTCAGGTGAAAATTCAATTACCATGTGATAAAATAAAAGGAAGTTACAGTTTGGCCAGGTCTGTGTATTCAATGCACAGACCGTATGAATGTATAATGCCTGCGGATATTTTAACGTATGGCACAGCAGAAGAAATCCGGTAAACGGTATCGGGGAAAGGAATACGGAAGAGAAGATGGATAACGGGGGAGATCGAAAGAAAAAAGGGCAGAAAATCCGGAGAAACAGACAGATCCTGGGGTTCGGCGCTGCGGGTCTTGTCTGTCTGGTTCTGATCGTTGTGATTGCGCGGGGGCTGCTGGCGCTTCGGGCGGAGAAACAGGAGGCTGCAAGGCAGCAGAGCAGTACCCAGACCCGGCAGGAACAGGAGGCGGGAAACGGACAGGATGCGGAGACGCAGGAAAATCAGTCTCTGGATACGGTGCCTGTGGAGGAAAATACGGGCGTCAGCGGTCAGGTGACGATCTCGGCAGCCGGGGATTGTACGCTGGGGACGGATGAAAATTTTGATTACAGTACGAGTCTGCCGGCCAGATATGAGGAGGAAGGCGATCCCGGCTATTTCTTCCGGAACGTGAGAGATATTTTTTCAGCGGATGATCTGACGATTGTCAATCTGGAAGGGCCGCTGACCACTGCGGAGGAACGGGCAGACAAACAGTTTTCGTTTAAAGGAGATCCGTCTTATACGCAGATTCTTACCAGTGGTTCCGTGGAGGCCTGTAATCTGGCGAACAATCACAGCAAGGATTACGGCACTCAGGGGTACGAGGATACGATTGCCAATGTCGAGGCTGCCGGAATACAGACGTTCGGATACGAAAGAACGGCGGTTTTTGACAGCGATGGAATCAAGGTGGGGCTGGCCGGAGTCTATGAGCTGGCGGAGGGAATCGACTGTCAGGACGATATGGCGGCGGCAATCCAGGCGCTGAAGGACGCCGGAGCGGATGTGATTGTTGTCAGCTTTCACTGGGGAACGGAAAAAGAAAATTATCCCGATGAGACGCAGCAGGCGCTGGCGCACGCGGCAATCGACCAGGGAGCCGACCTGGTGCTGGGCCATCATCCCCATGTGCTTCAGGGAATTGAGAAGTACCAGGGAAAATATATTGTTTACAGTCTTGGGAATTTCTGCTTTGGAGGAAACAAAAATCCGTCGGATAAGGATACCATGATTTTTCAGCAGACGTTTACGCTGGAAAACGGCGAAGTCGTGTCTGACGATGCGATTCGTATTCTTCCGTGTCGGATTACTTCGTCCGACGATTACAACAACTATCAGCCAACCCCGGCGGAAGGAGAAGAGGCTGAGAGAATTCTGGGAAGAATCCGGGAATACAGCCAGGGATTCGGAACACAGCTGCCGTAAAGACTGGGATGCGGGACAGGAGGAAAAGATGCAGGACAACGTGAGAGTATGCCGGAAATGTCTGCTGAGGGAGACCGATCAGGCGGAGGTTTATGCCGATCTGCAGAGGTATATCCGCCAGATCCCGGAGGAGGAACGCACGGAGGAAGAGACGTATCAGGAGAGGCTGAGCCGGTGCCGCACGTGTGATCATCTGCTGACAGGCATGTGCCGGATTTGCGGATGCTATGTGGAACTGCGGGCGGCGGTGAAGGTACGATCCTGCCCGATGGTACATCCCAGGTGGTGAGCGTGGGGAAAGGCCGGAGTATGAAAAGCCTGACATGAGAAAGAGCGGAAAGGGAGAGAAGTCTGCAATTGGTTTTACCAGCAGACTTCTCTCCCTTTCTGGCAAAGTGAAACCCCGGCAGGGGAGCTGCCGGGGTTTCGAGGGGAGTATAAATAATTAATAAGGGGTTATTAATTGTAAAAAAAATTTTTCGAAGGGTAAATTCTTTTTACAAGTATGATTATAATACAGATAATGGAAAAATGCAATAAATAAATTTATATCTTCTTAAAAATATCCCGGATCCTGGTGTTTCATGGGAAAAGATATGAAAAAATGGCGGAAATCAGGTTCGCATTCCCCACTTTTGTGGTGAAAATGCCGTAATTGTTCAGTCAGCTGAACGGTTACGGCATCCGGCCGGTAAAAATCGCTTCGCGATGGGACGGATGATTTTTCCGCCAGGCAGCCGGCGTGGTTCCGGTGCATTTGCGGAAAATGCGGGTGAAATAGCTCTGTGTGCTGAAGGACAGATAGTTTCCGATTTCCGCCGGGGTATAATCCGAATAACGAAGCATATTTTTGGCCGCCTCAATCCGTTCCCTCTGAATATAATCCACAATAGAGCCGCCGGTCTCCTGGCGGAACAGTCGCGACAGATAACAGGGACTCAGTCCGATTGCTTCGGCGATAACGGACAGCGTCAGAGGATAATGGAGACGACGGTGAATATAATCCAAAGCCTGCTCGATAGGGGCCGAATAGCTTCCGGATTGGCGGGCCCGTGCGGCAACCTCGCGGGTAAACGTCTGGATCGCCTGAACGGACAGCCTGTGTACCTCCTCCGGGCTGAAGGCGGACTCTGAGGTCTGAATAAAGCTGTCGCTGAGGGAGAAGGCGGTTTCTTCCGGAAGACCTCCTTCAATTGCCGCCCGGGTAATCAGTGTGATCAGAGCGATAAAGAGATTCTGCTCCTGCCGCAGCTGATTGCGGGAAAGCCGACCCGGACTTCCGTCGATAAAATCGAGAGGGGAAGCCGGCAGACTTTCGATATCGCCGCTGCGGACGATGGCCAGCAGTTTTTGTTCCTGTTCATATGTGTTGTGAAAGTTATGGCTCTCTCTTCGCTCAAACAGTGTCTGCTCTGTGAGGGCGGAGATAGAGCCGGAGGACGGTTCCTGACCGGATGGTGAATACATGGAGTCTCCTTTCGTATTTCCGCGGGCGGCAAACTGATGCCCGATCCTATCAGACAATCGTGACGATTTCGTCTTCTGATACAATATTTTATCATGTGGGCAGGAAGAGTGCAAGATTTTGCTGATTATGACAAAATATTAATATGAATACATGGGAATCTGTGCTAAATTAATGATAAACCATGTGGCCGGCGGGAGGACGCAGACCGTTACCGTACCGTCAGATCTGTGCGTTCCCTGCACAGACAGTATGACAGTATGGTATCTGTGGCTGTCCGGCCGATGGAACGGTTGTGAAGTGTGCGAAAGGAGAATCATGGGATGGAAAGAGATGTAAAAGAGATCGTAAGGCAGATGACGCTGGAGGAAAAGGCAGGAATGTGCTCCGGCAAGGATTTCTGGCATCTGAAATCTGTGGAACGACTGGGAATTCCGGAAGTAATGGTCAGTGACGGACCTCACGGACTCAGGAAGCAGGCGGAGAACGGGGATCATCTGGGAATCAACGAAAGCATCAAGGCGGTCTGCTTTCCGGCGGCATGCGCGACGGCATGCTCTTTTGACCGGGACCTGCTGGAGGAGATGGGCGCTGCTCTTGGCACAGAATGTCAGGCGGAAAATGTTTCGGTACTGCTCGGTCCGGCGGTGAATATCAAGCGGTCTCCCCTGTGCGGAAGAAATTTTGAATATTTTTCCGAAGATCCCTATCTGGCCGGACAGATGGCGAAAGCACATATCACAGGGGTACAGAAAGAGGGAGTGGGAACGTCCATCAAGCATTTTGCGGCCAACAACCAGGAATATCACAGAATGTCCGCATCCTCCGAGGTGGATGAGAGAACGCTCCGGGAAATCTATCTTGCTGCGTTTGAGACTCCTGTGAAAGAGGCGAAGCCGAAAACTGTGATGTGTTCCTATAACCGGATCAACGGTGTGTTCGCATCGGAAAACCCATGGCTGCTGGATGAGGTTCTGCGGAAAGAGTGGGGCTATGAGGGATATGTGATGTCTGACTGGGGAGCGGTGAACGACCGGGTTCCGGGGCTGAAAGCGGGGCTTGAGCTGGAGATGCCGGCTTCCGGAGGGGAGACGGACCGTCAGATTGTTGAAGCGGTGAAAAACGGAACGCTGAAGGAAGAGGTTCTGGATCAGGCAGTGGAACGTATTCTGAACGTGATTTTCGATTATGTGGACCACAGAAAGGACGCGGTTTTCGATATGGAGAAAGACCACGCGCTGGCGGAAAAGGTTGAGACGGAATCGATGGTACTGCTGAAAAACGATGGCATTCTTCCACTGAAAAAGGGAGTTCGCGCAGCGTTTATCGGCGTCTTTGCAAAGACACCGAGATACCAGGGAGGCGGAAGTTCCCATATCAATTCCTTCCGTGTAACCGGAGCGCTGGAAGCGGCGGAGAAGATGGCCGACCTTACATATGCGGAAGGCTACCGCCTCAAGGAGGACGTGATTGATGAAGTTCTGGTGGCGGAGGCTGTGGAGGCAGCGAAATCGGCAGAGGTTGCCGTGATTTTTGCAGGGCTTCCGGATGCTTTTGAATCCGAAGGGTACGACCGGACGCATATGAGAATGCCCGATTCCCAGAATTATCTGATTCATGAAGTCTGTAAGGTGCAGCCGAATGTTGTCGTAGTACTGCACAATGGTTCCCCGGTGGAAATGCCCTGGGCGGAGGAAGTCAGCGGAATTCTGGAAGCGTATCTCGGCGGGCAGGGAGTCGGAACTGCAGAGGTGAGAATTCTGTTCGGGGAAGCCAATCCCTGTGGAAAGCTTGCGGAGACAATCCCGTACAAGCTTTCCGACAATCCGTCTTACCTGAATTTCCCGGGAGACGGGGAGACTGTCGCATACAGGGAAGGAATTTTTGTCGGATACCGTTACTACGACAGGAAAGAGATGGCGGTCCGTTATCCGTTCGGATATGGACTGAGCTATACGGAATTTTCCTACAGCAATCTGCAGCTGGACAAATCATCCATGAAGGATACGGATACGCTGACTGTGTCCGTGGATATCACGAATACCGGTAAACGGGCAGGCAAGGAGATTGTACAGCTTTATGTGGCGGACAGAACCGGTTCGGCGGACCGCCCGGTGAGAGAACTGAAGAATTTTGCAAAAGTTTCCCTGGAGCCGGGAGAGACAGAAACCGTCCGGATGGAACTGAACAAGAGATGCTTTGCCTGGTACAATGTAAAGCTGCATGACTGGTATGCCGCATCCGGAACTTATGAGATCCAGATCGGAAAATCGTCGAGAGAGATCGTGCTCTGTGATACAGTGGAACTGACCACGGATGTAAAGGTTCCGATGGAAATCCATAAGAATACGACGGTGGGGCAGCTGCTGCGCAATCCGGATATGGCGCAGGTTCTGCAGGAAGCCCTCAGTGAAATGATGTCCACGATGGGCGCCGGAGGCGGGGAAGCATCAACGGAGGCGATCTCGCCGGAAATGATCCGGGGAATGATGGAGAGTATGCCGCTGAGAGGCCTGAGAAGTTTTGCGGGAATGAGTGAGGAAGCGCTGAACCGGCTCGTCGAAAAACTTCGTGAAGTGCAGTAAACTGCGGGAACTGTCCGGCTGGCGGACCGGCTGCGTCAGATTCTTTTTTTCGAAAGGAATATTTAAGAGGAAAACAGTCATACTAATCCTGTAATCAGAAACAAAAGGATGATACAGGAGGTACTCAATATGTCCAAAAATCAGAATCAGATGTCTGAAAACAGCAGAAACTGTGGAAAGAACAGTCAGAAGAACTGCGGAAGAAACAACTATGAGAGCAGCAAGTCTGTAAACTCTGCAGGTCAGAATTCCAAAAACAGCCAGCGCCAGGGCCAAAACAGCCGCAGCGTGTATGGAGAAGAGGAATAATCTCCGCAGCAGTTCAGTCATCTGAACAATTGTAACAGTTCAGCCAGCTGAACTGTTACGAACAGTTACAGAGCGTCTCAGAATTTCCGGGACTTCGAATCATGGAAGTTCCCGCGGGTCTGCCGATGCAGGCCGAGGGAACAGGAAGATTCGGAACGGGAACTTCTGGGGCGCTTTTTGTCTGCCGCGCTTTGCAGACAGAAGGGGACGCAACCGTTCAGCCGGTCGGACGGCTACAGAGAGACGGACCGGAGAATGCCGCAGGCATTACGCGTCTGTACCTTTTCCGGAATCCCTCATATTATATGTTATACTATAATAGAAAGGGGGCATCCGGATGGCCGGAATGGAAATGATCTCGGCGGATCGGCTGGATGAGTACGTGAACCGCGCAGACTGCCTGCTGATAGACCTGCGGGATCGTGGGGAATATGAAGCGGGCCATATAAAAAATGCCGTCAGTATGCCGTTTGACGACCTGCTGGCACATGTCTGCCTCCCGAAAAACCGTCTGCTCGTTCTTTACTGCGACCGGGGGTCCATGAGTATGGCTCAGGGGAAAAAGCTGGCAGCCCACGGCTACCGGGTGGTGTCGGTGGTTGGAGGGATGCACGCCTATCGGGGAAAATATCTTGTAAAATAGATGGATATAAGGTAAGATGAGGAAGGAATCACAGGAATCTTCCCCAAAAAGCAAATAAGGTTTTTCTGCGTGCTGCAAAACAGGCCGGCATGAGCCGCGGATCCGCGCTGTTTTTGTCTGGCCAGTGGACAGCGCGCAGGAAAATATCAGGAGAACAGATTCCATAAAAGAGACGAAAAAGCGGTAACCATTCAGACAGCTGAACGGTTACAGAGTACTAAATGTTTCAGGAGGAAAAAGAATGAAATTTATGTTTGCCTCTGATATCCACGGTTCTGCTTATTACTGCAGAAAGCTGATGGAGGCGATGGAAAAAGAACAGCCGGAAAAACTTCTGCTGCTGGGGGATCTGCTGTACCACGGACCCAGAAATGATCTTCCAAGAGAATATGCGCCCAAAGAGGTAATTCCGATGCTTAACAGCGTAAAGGACAGGATTCTCGCGATCCGGGGAAACTGTGACACGGAGGTGGACCAGATGGTGCTGGAGTTTCCGGTTCTGGCGGATTATGCCTGGTTTACAGATGGAACACACACATTTTACCTGAGTCACGGACATGTATGGCATGAGGGAAATCTTCCGCCGATGCAGGAAAATGAAATTTTTGTTTACGGACATACCCATGTGCTCCGGGCAGAGAAAAAGGACGGACGGATCTATTTGAATCCGGGTTCCGTGTCGATTCCGAAAGAAGGGAATATCCCTACCTATGGGGTGCTGGAGGATGGAGTCTTCTCAGTCAAAGGATTTGACGGCACAGTGGTGAAGGAGCTGGCGCTGTAACAGCGCTGGAGTGAGGTGAGTATGGAAAAATTTGAACTGATCGCGCCCTGCCATTTCGGCCTGGAAGCAGTGATGAAGCGGGAAATCCTGGATCTCGGATATGAGATCACTGCCGTGGAGGACGGAAAGGTGACATTTGAGGGAGATGCCGAGGCGATTGCCTATGCCAATGTTTTTCTCCGCACCACAGAGAGAATTCTGCTGAAGGTCGGACAGTTCCGGGCCGAGACGTTTGAGGAGCTGTTTGAAAAGACACGGGCGCTTCCATGGGAGAGATATATTCCGAAGGATGGAAAGTTCTGGGTGACGAAGGCCAATTCCGTCAAAAGCAGGCTGTTCAGCCCGTCGGACATCCAGTCGATTATGAAAAAAGCGATGGTGGAGCGGCTGAAGACGGTTTACCATACCCAGTGGTTTGAGGAAACCGGGAGCAGTTTTCCGATTCGTGTGTCGATTCTGAAGGATGTGGTGACCGTCGGGCTGGATACTTCCGGAGTCTCATTGCACAAGAGAGGCTACCGGAAACTGACGGCCAAAGCGCCGATTACGGAGACTCTTGCGGCGGCGCTTCTGATGCTGACGCCATGGAAAAAAGACAGGATTCTTGTGGATCCGTTCTGCGGCAGCGGCACGTTCCCGATTGAGGCAGCGATGATGGCGGCGCAGATCGCTCCGGGAATGAACCGGTCGTTTCTTGCGGAACAATGGAAGCACCTGGTGCCGAGAAAGCACTGGTATGACGTGATGGATGACGCTGCGAGCCGGTTGGATCTCACTGTGGAGACGGATATTCAGGGCTTTGACATCGACGGAGATGTGATACGGTCCGCCAGAGAAAATGCGAGACTGGCACAGGTAGACCATCTGATCCATTTTCAGCAGCGCCCGGTGTCGGAGCTGTCCCATCCGAGAAAATACGGGTTTCTGGTGACGAATCCTCCCTACGGGGAACGGCTGGAGGAAAAAGAGGCTTTGCCGGAGCTGTATCGTGTGCTCGGAGAACGTTTCCGGGCGCTGGATTCCTGGTCCATGTATCTGATCACCAGCTATGAGGACGCACAGCGCTATATCGGCAAAAAGGCCGACAAAAACCGGAAAATTTACAATGGAATGCTGAGAACCTATTTTTATCAGTATCCGGGTCCCAAACCGCCGAAAAGAGAAAAAGCGGCCGCTTCGCCGGACAAACGGCTGCAGGAAACGTAACGGTAACAGTTCAGCCCGCTGAACTGTTACGGCATCCTGCCATTGAAAATCGCTTCGCGATGGGCCGGATGCCCGCAGGCTCTGCGTTTTCATACAGTCTGTGCAGTGAATGCACAGACCTACAGCTGCGGGAAAGGTAACGGTTCAGCTGGCTGAACCGTTATCGGGAAAGCGCCGATTTTTGACAAAACAGTTGTGTTTCCCGGCAAATTACGATATAATGGCAGCATGAGCAAAGGACGGAAAAAGCAATGAAAAAGATTATTTTTGCAACTGGAAATGCTGGAAAAATGAAAGAAATCCGGGAAATCCTCGCTGATCTGAATGTGGAGATTCTCTCGATGAAAGAGGCGGAGATCTTCCTGGATATCGATGAAAACGGCAGTTCCTTTGAGGAAAATGCGGTGATCAAGGCGAAAGCCGTAGCAGGCCACCCCAACGCTGCAGGCGCGGTGGTGCTGGCGGATGACTCCGGACTGGAAATTGACGCTTTGAATGGAGAGCCTGGAATTTATTCCGCCCGCTATCTGGGGGAGGATACTTCCTACCGCATAAAAAATCAAAATCTGATCGACCGGCTGGAGGGAGTGCCGGATGAGAAGCGGACGGCGCGGTTTGTCTGCGCAATCGCAGCGGTCTTTCCCGGCGGTGAAACGGTGACCACAAAGGGAATTATCGAAGGAAAGATCGGATATGAGGAACGCGGAACCAACGGATTTGGTTATGATCCGATTTTTTACCTTCCGGATATGAGCAGAAGCACGGCGGAGCTCCTGCCGGAGGAGAAAAATGCGGTCAGCCATCGGGGGAACGCGCTGCGGGAGATGAAAAAGGAATTAATGCTGCGGTTTGGCTGACTGTTTCCGGTCTGCGGAATCTGCAACAGGGAATTAACAAAGAGAAAAGAGAATGTGATATGAAAATATTGGTTGTCAGCGATACGCATGGTCGTACAAAAAATCTGGAGAGAGTCCTGAAAAAAGTGGGAGAAATCGATCTGTTCATCCACTGTGGGGACTTGGAGGGCAGCGAGGATTATATCCGCGCGCTGGTGGATGTTCCCTGCTATATGGTTGCAGGAAATAACGACTGGTTTTCCGATCTGCAGAGAGAGTTGGAGATCACTGTCGATGATTACCGGATATGGATTACGCACGGAAATAACTACGGAGCCTCTATGGGAACGGCCCATCTGCTGGAGGAAGCGTCGGCGCGGAACGTCGATGTGGTGATGTATGGACACACACATCGCCCGTTGGTTGAGTATCAGGACAATATCACAATTGTAAATCCGGGAAGTCTTTCTTATCCGCGGCAGAATGGAAGAAAGCCCAGTTTTGTGATCATGGAGATTGACCGGGAGCATGAAGCTCATTACACGATAAATTATCTCGATTGACAGATAATTAAAAAAATTAAAAAAATTTCAAAAAGACTGTTGACAAATGGAAGGTTCTGTAATATACTATGTCTTGTCGTTGAGCACGGCTGATAAATAAGTCGGGAAATCGTGAGAAAGACGCGATCGAGGGAACTTTCCGGGGTGTGGCTCAGTTTGGCTAGAGCGCCTGGTTTGGGACCAGGAAGTCGCAGGTTCGAATCCTGTCACCCCGACGTCGTGCGGGTGTAGTTCAATGGTAGAACACCAGCCTTCCAAGCTGGATACGTGGGTTCGATTCCCATCACCCGCTTCAGTGTTTGTAGCTCAGTTGGATAGAGCAACGGCCTTCTAAGCCGTGGGTCGGGGGT
>ERZ1643246.658-NODE-658-length-42773-cov-45.623461_pt1 | contig 42773 bp, 27 predicted proteins | sample MGYA00579265_ERZ1643246 | MGnify/ENA primary metagenome ERZ1643246 (study PRJEB29033, sample SAMEA4952261) | chicken gut metagenome | biome: Broiler Chicken; feature: Gastrointestinal Tract; material: Caecum | place: Ireland | collected 2018 | study: Broiler... | reverse complement strand
TCCAGAGACATGCAAGCAGAGCAGCATAATGCTAAACTATGAGGTCAAAAACAATATGGAAATGCAGAAAACAGCATTTATAATACAAATGTTTATTTTAAAAATACCTATGAACCGGAATGGATTGAATCTGAACTTGCAAAAAAGATAATAAAAGATGTTGACGACTCTGATGTTTTAAGCGGAGAGTGCATTAAAAGCCCGGTTTTAGGGCAGATTCCACCGGAGAGACTTTCTGGTGGTGTAAAGACGCTTCTATTAATGCTGAACGAGCCGGATAAGATTTTTAATGCATCTACGTGTGGGGACAACTGTGCAAAATGGATCCTGGAAATAGGAAAGCAGAAAGATCTGACGATCAATTTAAGGCATATGATGAGTTTTGAAAAAGATACAGAATTTGAAATTCGGATAGAAAACGGCGGCGAAATTGTGCATTCTATGAAAGAACTGATCCCGGTTGCAAGCAGATACTTGAATCAAATGAAACAGGAGTAGTGCTTATGATAGGGTCACACAGAATAATCGTAGAGTCAAGAAAAGTAAAATATGATTTTACCATAAAAAGGAACATCACTATACTTACAGGAGACATTACTGTAAACAGCGGGGATACAGCATGGCAGATTACACTTTTGAATCCTGAAGGAAATGATGGTTCTTTTAAGTATGCGGTTACGATTGATGATTCTGATACTCCAATTTATACATTAGATCTGATAAATAAAGCAGTCTGGCTTTTTATGAGGGCGCGCTTTAAAATATTTTAAGATGGCAGCAATATAGATAACTCATAGAAACTTAAAAGGAATAAATATAAAATGATCAAACCAATTGTCAAAGACACTTTTTTCCTCTCGCAGAAATCCGCCACTGCCACCAGGGATGACCTTCAGGTCGGGCGGGACCTTCAGGACACCTTAGAGGCGAACCGTGCGGGCTGTGTCGGTATGGCGGCGAATATGATCGGCGTGAGGAAGAGAGTCATTATTGTTAATATGGGAATCCTTGATATCGTTATGTTCAACCCGGTGCTGGTGAAGAAGGACACGCCGTATGAGACGGAGGAAGGATGTCTTTCCCTGACCGGCGTCCGCAGTACGACGCGTTATCAGAATATTGAAGTTGAATACTACGATATGAACTGGAAGAAACAGAAGCAGAAACTCAGCGGATGGACAGCGCAGATCTGTCAGCATGAGCTGGATCATCTGGAAGGGATCCTGATATGAATGAAGAGAAATGGGACCGGCTCCTTCAGATCAGGACTTCCGGCAGGGATGATTCTCATGCGGACCAGTACAGGTATCCTTATGAACCGACGCCGTATTGTGTGCTGGAGCGCCTGGCAGACAGCGGATACTTAAGAAAAGGAAACACGCTTCTGGACTACGGATGCGGCAAAGGACGTGTGGAGTTCTTTTTGTCCTGGCAGACAAGGTGCAGGTCCATAGGGATTGAATATGATGAACGGATCTATGAAAAGGCTGTGGAGAATCAGAAGAGAGCCGCTGCGGCGGGACGGGTAACCTTTGAACTGGTGAATGCAGAGCAGTTTCAGGTCCCTGAGGAGGCTGACAGGGTTTATTTTTTCAACCCGTTTTCGCTGGAAATACTGCAGAAGGTGATCAGCCGGATCATTGATTCGTACTATGCTGCACCGAGAGAAATCCTGCTGTTTTTTTATTATCCGTCGGACGAGTATATCTCCTTTCTCATGACAGTGGATGAATTGACATTTTCTGACGAGATAGACTGCGGTGATCTGTTTCAGGGGAAGGATTCCCGTGAGAGGATCATAATATTTGAGACTGGTTAATATGCGGAACTATGGCGTTCGGAAAGCAGAGGTGAAAGCATGGATAACTCAAAGACAGTATTCCGTTCTCTGGAAAATGCGGTACAGGCTGCTTTCGGAGAGTCTGCTGTCATTCTCAGAAGTGACAGTATCCCGGGAGGAGATATCAATGATGCATACAGAGTAACGCTGTCAGGCGGGCAAAAGATTTTTGTAAAGGCGAACCGGGTCCGAAATCTGAACTTTTTCCTCACAGAAGCAGAGGGATTGGAAGCGCTGGGTGCGACAAGGAAGATCAAAGTTCCGGAGGTTCTTGGATATGGGATCGATGAGCGGAGAGGCTGTTCGTTTCTCGCTATGGAATATATAGAAAGCGCGCCCCGGACGGAAGCTTACTGGGAGAGGTTCGGACATCAGCTGGCTGAACTTCACCGTGCAGAATGTGGTCTGTTTGTGGACCCGAAAGATGCAAAGCAGAAATATGGCTTTTCGGAGGATAATTATATCGGAGCGGGGCCGCAGAAGAATGATCCTTCAGAAAGATGGATCGAGTTCTACAGGGAATGCAGGCTCCTGCCGCAGATCAGAAGGGCGGAGAGATATCTTGACCTTTCCGTGAGAAGAAAGGCGGATCGGCTTCTGGATCATCTGGATTCTTATCTGAGAGAGCCGGAGTTCCCATCCCTGCTCCACGGAGATCTGTGGAGCGGAAATATGATGCGCGGACGCGGAGGCAGCGCGTGGATTATAGATCCGGCTGCCTATGTCGGGGATTTTGAAGCAGACCTGGCGATGACCCAGCTTTTCGGCAGTCTGCCGGGGATGTTCTACTCGGCATACAGTGAGATCAATCCGATTGACAGAGAAGGGTACCCGGAGCGAAGAAAACTGTATGACCTGTATTATCTGCTGAATCACCTGAACCTGTTCGGTGCAGGGTATCTTGGAAGTGTTGTGGAGATTATAAATCGGTTTGCCGGTTAAAGGAGAGAAGAGTATGAGACTGTTTATTGCAATTCAGTTATCCGACGAGATGAAAAAGGCGCTGGTCGCCTGCATGCATGATCTGAAGAAACAAGGTGTGGAGGGAAACTATGTTCCGGCGCAGAACCTGCATATGACGCTGGCTTTTATCGGAGAATATGACAACCCCGGGAAAGTGAAGGAAGTGATCGGGAAAGTCCCTCTTCCGGAGTTCAGAATCAGCCTGTCGGAGAAAGGAAATTTCGGCAATATCCTGTGGGCGGGCGTCAAGGGAAACCAGAAGCTGAAAACCTATGTGAAGGATCTGCGGGCCGCCCTTTCGGCAGAGGGAATCCCCTTTGATAAGGATAAATTTATCCCGCATATCACACTGATCCGGAAATACTCTGTGAAAAAGCCGTATCAATTTCATCTGCCCAAGGCGGAGATGACCGTGAAGAAAGCTTCTCTCATGAAGTCAGAGCAGAAGAGTGGAAAGATAGTCTATAAAGAACTGTAAGGTTCATGAAATTAGAGTCCTGCTCAAAAGTTTCGGAGCGGGACTGTGTCAGATACATTTTATTTAATATAAAATCCGAATACCCCTGTTTCAATATGAGGAGTTTTCGGATTTTTTCTCTCCTGTCTTAAGTTCCTATTTACAGAATATCGATGTATTCTCCTGCCAGCGCCTTGTTCATGCTCCGCACAGCGCAGAACTTGCCGCACATGCTGCAGGTATCGCTGTGGTCGTCCTCCGGGCTTCTGCTGTCGCGGATCGCTTTTGCCGTCTCCGGATCCAGTGCGCACTCGAACTGTGCATCCCAGTCCAGATTCCTTCTTGCATCTGCCATGCGGTCGTCGATATCACGGGCTCCGGGGATCCCCTTGGCGATGTCCGCTGCGTGTGCCGCGATCTTGGAGGCGATGATCCCCTGCTTTACATCTTCTACGTTGGGCAGAGCCAGATGCTCCGCCGGAGTCACATAGCACAGAAACGCCGCTCCGCTCATTGCCGCGACAGCGCCGCCGATGGCAGCAGTGATGTGGTCATAGCCGGGCGCGATGTCTGTCACGAGAGGCCCGAGTACATAGAACGGCGCGCCCATGCAGATGCTCTTCTGGACTTCCATGTTTGCGGCAACCTGATCCAGCGGGACATGTCCCGGTCCTTCCACCATGACCTGGACATTGTGGTCCCAGGCGCGTTTTGTCAGTTCCCCGAGACGGACAAGCTCTTCAATCTGACAGACGTCCGTGGCGTCCGCCAGACAGCCGGGCCGGCAGGCGTCTCCCAGGGAGATCGTGACGTCATATTTCTCGCAGATATCCAGGATCTCGTCAAAGTATTCGTAAAACGGATTCTCCTCTCCGGTCATGCTCATCCAGGCAAAGACGAGGCTTCCTCCGCGGCTTACGATGTTCATTTTTCTCTTGTGCTTCTTGATCTGTTCAATGGTCTTGCGCGTGATGCCGCAGTGCAGCGTCACAAAGTCCACGCCGTCCTCCGCGTGCAGGCGGACAACGTCAATAAAATCTTTGGCGGTGAGTGTGGCGAGATCTCTCTGATAGTGGATCACGCTGTCATAGACCGGCACCGTACCGATCATGACCGGGCATTCTCTCGTCAGCTTCTGGCGGAAGGGCTGTGTGTTCCCATGGCTGGAGAGGTCCATGATCGCCTCGGCTCCCAGATCGACGGCGCTCATCACCTTCTGCATCTCAATGTCATAGTCCTTGCAGTCTCTTGATACGCCGAGATTGACGTTGATCTTGGTGCGGAGCATGCTGCCGACACCCTCAGGATCCAGGCAGGTGTGGCGCTTGTTGGCGCAGATCGCCACTTTGCCCTCTGCCACGAGCTGCATCAGTTTCTCAACAGGCATATGCTCCTTCTCGGCCACGATTCTGATCTGCTCAGTTACGATGCCCCTGCGGGCCGCATCCATTTGTGTTGTGTAGTTTTCCATCTGTGGTACCTCCATTTCTTATGGTGATCGTCAGGCTGCATCTTGTCTGCAGCCTGAATTTGGCGCGATAAGCCCGGCAAGCGCCTGCTATGCTTGCATGAGCAGGCATTTGACAGGCAGCAGACAGCGAACGGCTTTGCCGTGAACTGCCCGAGATATCGCGTTGATCGGATAGGGGAAGGGACTTCACCTATCCGATTTTAGCGGCAGAAAGTGGTGCCCCCAGCCTGCCGCTTTACATTTTGCCGTGAACAGAAAACAGAAGAAACAAAATGGAAAATCCCGGTAAGAAAAAAGAGATGCGCAGGGGCATCTCTCGATAAGTTCGGCATACATCCCTACGTTGGCATTATCCAAATCAGGTTGCGGGTCGAGACGATACAGCCTCCTCTCAGCCGGCTTTGGCCAGCTCCCCGTGACAGTCTTGAGTTTTCTGATCAATTTTCATTATAGACCTCGGGCGGCAGATTTTCAATTTTAAATTCTTTGAGAGAAACTAATTCACAGAATCATTGCCGTTCTGCTCCAAACATGTTATAGTATCTATAAGTGTTGTAATTTTTACACAAAGAATCTATAAAGAAAGTAGTAGGAGTGGTAAAAATGTATCAGGAAGAGTATAAGCGCTGGCTGGAAGCAGATCTTGAAGATGCAGATCTGAACCCGGAATTAGCAAGGATCGAAGGAAATGATGAAGAGATCAAGGATCGTTTCGCTGTGGCACTGAAGTTTGGAACTGCAGGACTGCGCGGTGTGCTCGGAGCAGGAACGAACCGTATGAATATCTATGTTGTGCGCCAGGCGACACAGGGCCTTGCCAACTGGGTCAAGACACAGGGCGGCACACAGACTGTTGCGATCAGTTATGACAGCCGTCTGAAGAGTGACGTATTTGCAAAGACTGCGGCAGGCGTTCTGGCTGCCAACGGGATCAAAGTCAGGATCTACGATGCACTGATGCCTGTACCGGCACTTTCCTTTGCGACACGCTACTATAACTGCAACGCGGGAATCATGGTGACAGCTTCCCATAATCCGGCAAAATACAACGGATATAAGGCATACGGACCGGACGGATGCCAGATGACAGACGACGCCGCTGCGATCGTATATGAAGAGATCCAGAAGACGGATGTCCTGACAGGGGCAAAATATATATCATTCGCACAGGGAGTTGAGGACGGACTGATCCGTTTCGTGGGCGATGACTGCAAGAGAGCTCTCTACGACGCGATCGAGTCAAGACAGGTACGCCCGGGTCTCTGCAAGACGGCGGGGCTGAAGCTCGTGTACAGCCCGCTGAACGGTTCCGGACTTGTGCCTGTAACACAGGTGCTGAAGGACATCGGCATTACAGATATCACGATCGTTCCGGATCAGGAGTATCCGAATGGTTATTTCACGACCTGCAGTTATCCGAATCCGGAGATCTTCGAGGCGCTGGAGCAGGGACTGAATCTGGCGAAGGAGACAGGTGCTGACCTGATGCTCGCGACAGATCCGGATGCAGACCGTGTCGGCATCGCTATGAAGTGCCCGGATGGCTCTTATGAGCTGGTGAGCGGCAATGAAGTGGGCGTCCTTCTTCTTGATTATATCTGTGCGGGACGCATTGAGAAAGGAACCATGCCGGAGAAGGCAGTGGCAGTGAAATCCATCGTGTCCACACCGCTGGCAGATGCAGTGGCAGAGCACTACGGAGTAGAGCTGAGAAGTGTCCTGACAGGATTCAAGTGGATCGGCGACCAGATCGCACAGCTCGAGGCAGCAGGAGAGGTAGACCGCTTCATCTTTGGATTCGAGGAGAGCTACGGATACCTTGCAGGACCGTACGTGCGCGATAAGGACGCTGTCATCGGATCTATGCTGATCTGTGAGATGGCTGCTTACTACAGGAGCATCGGAAGCTCTCTGAAGCAGAGAATGGAAGAGATCTATGCTCAGTATGGACGTTATCTCAACAAGGTAGACAGCTTCGAGTTCCCGGGACTCAGCGGAATGGATAAGATGGCAGGTATCATGCAGAACCTGCGCGAGAATCCGCTGACCGAGATCGCCGGATACAAGGTTGCGTCTGTGACAGACTATACGAAACCGGAGGAGACAGGACTTCCGTCAGCCAATGTGCTGATCTACAAGCTGGAGAACAATGAGACAGTCATCGTCCGTCCGTCCGGAACTGAGCCGAAGATCAAGATCTACTACACGACGCTCGGCAAGGATCTGGCAGAGGCGCAGGCTGAGAAGGACAAGCTGGCAGAGGCTCTCAAGCCGATCATGGCATAGAGATGCTGATAACAGAATGATGAAATTTTGCGGGACAGGGAAACCTGTCCCGTTTTTTTGTCAGCAGGATCCATGCTCGTACGGCGCGGAGATATCACTGTGCGGACCTGAGAGAGGTGCTTAACGAAAGCAGGAGTGAGATGATATTTAATGAAACTGGTAAAAATAGACAAAAACTGTGAAAAAATAATGTTGTATCAGCAGTTTAACTAATAAAAATCACGAAAATACATTTAATCATTAGAAAAAGTAGGAAAAAACGCACAAAAATGATAAAATAAAAATACTGATTACATATATTGGATTGTTACCTTTTTAGGGCAAAACCGGATTTCAGAATGAAGATGCAGCTGTATTGTTTTTTGATATATCTTTCTACTGAAAGTCCGGCTTTTTTTAAAAGATCATGATTTAGTATGTGTGAAATCTGAGAGTTTTCTCTGTGATCTGAGCAAAGCTCTTTGATTCGCAGCAGGAGAGGATGAATTTATACAGCCCTTTTTCTACTGTATAGAAGTAACCAGTAAACCTAAGATTCAAGAAAGGGGAATATTGTGAAGAAGAAAAAAGTAAGAAGCCTGGCACTTCTAATGACAGCTGCTATGACGGCATCCACGTTCTTTGGAACAGCAATTCCAGTACAGGCGGCCGAGGACGGGTGGATCGGCGACGGAGAGCTTGCGGACAACAGTACAGCGGCTCCGGACCCGGATGAGGTTCTGCCGAACAAGAACCAGTACAGGTATCAGAAGGACGAGCTTGCAGCGTTCTGCCATTTCGGTCCGAACACATTTAACGAGATCGAGTGGGGGGAGAATTACGGGAACAAAACACCTGACGAGATATTCAAACTGGAAGAAGACTTTGACGCCGATAATTATGTGAAGGCGCTGAAAGACGCCGGATTTAAGAAACTGATCGTTACAGCAAAGCACCACGATGGTTTCTGTATCTGGGCAAGCGATTATACGACCTACGACGTGGCAGAGACAAGCTATAAGGACGGTCAGGGAGACATCCTTGCAGAGATTTCCGCTGCATGTACGAAGTATGACATGGATATGGGACTTTACTTGTCTCCGTGGGATATCCATGATGACAGCTACGGGTATTATGACCAGAATGGTCAGCCGACAGATAAGGATAACGATTATCTGGACTACAATGAGTATTATAATAACCAGCTGATCGAAATCCTTGGCGGCGAGGAATACGGAAATGACGGCCATTTTGTAGAAGTCTGGATGGACGGCGCTAAGGGAAGCGGTCAGGACGCCCAGGAATATGATTTTGTGAAATGGTTCGATACGATTCAGAAGTATGAAGGCGAAGAGGCCGGATATGATTCCGACTGTATGCTGTTCGGCGCTGAGGCATACACGACAGTCCGCTGGATCGGAAACGAGAATGGCTATGCCGCTAAGAATACTTGGTCAAAATCAAAAGTCAATTACGAGAATAATACGATCGACAGTAAATCGCAGGGCGGATACACGATCGGTTATGAGGACGGCAACCAGTGGACCGTTCCGGAGGCTGATGCCCGCATCACATCCGGATGGTTCTGGGGGACTACAAAGAATACGCCGAAGAGCATTGCAGACCTGGGATCCATGTATTTCGGATCTGTCGGAAACAATGCTACATTCCTCCTGAACATTCCTCCAAATAATGAGGGAACTGTTGACCAGGCGATCCTGGACAGAGTAGCTGAGTTCGGTGAAAACATCGAAGAGACATTCGACGACAATCTGGCGGCGGCAGAAGGTGCAGCAGTATATGCTGACAATGTACGCGGAAATGACATTGCTTACAAGCCGGGCAATACGGTTGACGGTGACGACAGCACATACTGGACAACTGAGGACGGCGCGAGCACAGGAACTCTCCTGATCGACCTCGGCGGAGTAAAGACGTTTGACGTTGTATCTGTTGAAGAAGCGATCCAGAACGGTCAGAGGATCAATGAATACAAGATCGAGTACAGGAACAGCAGCGGCGAATGGACAGTTATGGACAGCGGCGAGACGATTGGCGCAAAGAGGCTGGCAAGGACCGGCGCGGTAAAAGGCGATCAGGTAAGGATCACGGTTTCTACAACAGACGGCAAGGTGCCGATGATCAGTGAAGTAGGCGTTTACAAGGCAAGCGATGGATTTGAGCTTGCAGGCATGGCGCCGGACGGAATGGATGTCATCGATATCACAAACAACAGCTTCACATTCTCAAATGGCTGGACCGATGAGACCGGACCAAACTTTATCGGCGGCACAAATAAGTGGGCAAATGCAGGAGCATCCTTTACCCTGGAGTTTGAAGGCTCTAAAGTATATCTGCTGGGAACGAAAGACCCGAACCACGGAACCGCAGATATCTATATTGACGATGAGCTTGTAGAGACGATCGATACGAATGCGGGATCCAGAGCGCTCGGACAGATGATCTTCGAATCAGATGATCTGGAGCACGGCACACATACTCTGAGACTGGAAGTCAAGAATAAGGCGATCGGTATCGAGTCGGCCTATGTCATCAATAATGGCGGCAAGGGTATGATCGGTCTGGAAGCAGATTCCTATACCATGAATGAAGATTCTCACATGGATGTGAAACTGATCCGTGTGGGCGGAAGCACAGGCGAGGTAAGCGTTCTGGTGGCTCCGAACCCGGGCAGTGCGATCCAGGATGACTTCAATACAGAGTTGAATACGGTTGTGACATTTGCTGACGGGCAGACTGAGGCGACGGCACCGGTTGAGACAAGAAGAAATACGAACCAGACAGGCGACAGAGAGTTCAGCATTGAGCTCACTTCGCAGACGGACGATCTGATCGTAGGCTTCAACGATAAGGCGACGATCACGATCCTCGATACTGAGAGCTCATCCAAAGAGGCCCTTCAGACACTTGTGGATGAGGGTACAGCGGCAGAGCCTGAGTGGTATGTGGAAGGCTGGGAAGCATATGCGGCAGCGGTAGCTGAAGGCGCGGCTGTGCTCGAGAAATCCGATGCGACTGCAGATGAGATCGCAAATGCGATCAGCGCGATCACAGAAGCAAAAGAAGGGCTTACAGTGAGAGAGCAGTATACGGCAGAAGATCCGTTTGTATTCCCGTGGAGACAGGACAGCTCATCCACACTTGAAGCGGAATTTTCACAGCTTCACAATGAAGAGCTTGCATCCGACGGACAGTGGGCACTTCAGGTAGCTGAGGCTGCATGGGCAAGCAACGGTAAGTTTGTCAACTGCCTGAACCAGCAGGATACGATCAGCATTCCGTACTATGCTGAGAAGGCTGGAACATACAGCTTTACAGCATATTACAGGAGCGGTGATCCGAACAATGCCCTGAGCTGGTCAGAACCCGATGGTAAGATCACGGAAGGCACAGTAACTGCCGGCGCATCCGACAGTGCAGGTGCTACACACGAAGTTACATTTGACGTTGTAGTCACAGAGGCGGGAGCAGGAACTCTGGTCTTCACAGGTCCGGATAAGAAGTCTCCGCAGCTCGACCGGTTTGAGGTCGTGCCGAAGGAAATCGCCCTCTCAGAGTACACGATCACAGCATCTGCCGGAGAAGGCGGATCGATCAGCGACGAAGGCGACACAGTGGTAACGGAAGGCGAGAGCAAGACGTATACGATCACAGCGGACGACGGCTACAAGATCGCTGATGTAATCGTAAACGGCGAATCTGTCGGCGCAGTAGATACATATACATTTGAGAATGTATCTGCAGATGCAGCGATCGAAGCTGTATTTGAGTTCAGCAACTATACAGAGGCAGCTCCGTTTAATTTCCCGACAGAGGAGAACGGGGAAGCTGTAACTCTGGAGGCAGAGCACGCGACAGAGCTGATCAACAGCAATGACGGGAATTCCGATCCGAACTGGCCTCTTGCGATCAGCAGCGGTGACTGGGCAAGCGGCGGCGAATTTGTAAACTGTCTGGCTTTCAATGATTATATCAAATTTGCATACAACGCAGACGTTGCCGGAACCTATGAAGTGACAATGACCTACAGGAGCGGTTCTGCTGCGAATAAGATTAAGTGGTATTCCGACCCGGAGGGAAATATTGCCGAGGGTACACAGGCTGTGGAGAATCCAAACAATGAGACGGATACAGTGACATTCAATATGACAGTGACAGAGGCAGGTGCGGGAACACTGATCCTGACGGCTCCGGATGACGGAAAAGGGCCGCAGATCGATAAGTTTGATATCAAGCTGATCGAGAAGTCGGGAGAGACACCGGAGACTTACACGATCACGGCATCTGCAGGAGAAGGCGGAACGATCGATCCGTCAGGCGAGGTTACAGTGAATGCCGGGGAGACTCAGACATTTACGATCACGGCAGATGATGGCTGGCATATCAGCGATGTCAAAGTCAACGGCGAGTCTGTCGGCGCGGTAGAGTCGTATGAAATGGACGCAGCGGGAACGATCGAGGCGTTATTTGAGGAAGATGCAGTAGATCCGGAACCGGGCGAAGAAATTTCCACAGCAGTGCTGGAATACGCGATCGAGCTTGCTGAAGGCGCGAGCACAGACGGTGTTGTGGATGCAGTGAAAGAAAACTTCGAGAACGCACTGCAGGCTGCAAAGGACGTCCTTGCAAGAGTTGAGGCGGGCGACACCACAGTGACACAGAGCGATGTGGACACAGCATGGAGCAATCTGATCAAGGCAATGCAGTATCTGGAGTTCAAGAAAGGCGACAAGACCGATCTTGAAAAAGTAATTGCATTAGCTGACGAGATAAACAACAGCCTTGATTCCTATCTGGATGCAGGAAAAGATGCGTTTACAACTGCTCTTGCAGAAGCAAAAGACGTCTATGCAGATGGAAATGCGATGCAGGATGATGTGGATGCAGCATGGAGAACTCTGATGAACGCTATGGCAGAGCTGAGACTGAGACCGAGCAAGGATCTTCTTGAGGATCTGATCAGCCAGGCAGAGGGACTCAGCGAGGCTGATTACGAGGCAGAGAGCTTCGCGGCAGTGCGCAGCACTCTTGCAGCTGCAAAGGATGTATTCGCAAATGAGGAGGCAACTCCGGAAGAAGTAGATACATCTGTATCAGCACTCGAGGATGCGCTTGCAAAACTGACTCCGGTCTCCACTGGCGGAGATAACGGACAGACCGGCACAGGAAACGACGGCCAGACTGGTACCGGAAACGGCAGCCAGACAGGCGGATCATCCAGCAGCAACAACAGTTCTTCTTCAAATACTTCCGGATCAAAGGCAGTAAAGACCGGCGATACGGCAAATGTACTTCCGTTTGCGGCAGCAGCAGTTTTTGCAGCAGCGGCAGCGGCGGTTGTCCTTAAGAAGAAGGAAGAAAAGTAAAATACTGCATACACTGAGTTATGTGTAAAAAAGGAGGGCGGCTGTTTCTGATGAAGCAGCCGCCCTCCTGAACTTTTAGCAAATATATACAAAAAATGTGAAGAATATGTGAAAATAAGCCATAATAAATAATGAAAATGCTGAAAATGTAATTAAGAAAAAGAAAACATAGGAAAAATCTTACTGAAATGATAAAATAAAGATGTTAATTGTATATGAGGATTGTTACCTTACAAGGGCAAAACCGGATCAAAGAATTGAGGAGATGGAGAGTTATAATTTTAAGATTATCTTCTTGCTTATTGAGTCCGGTTTTTTTGGTATAAATCTGAAATGTACAAAATCTAGAATAGGGAGGAAGAGAATGAGAAAAACAAGAAAATGCTTCAAGAGAGTAAGCGCATGCGCCCTTTCGGCAGCAATGGTATTCACTATGGCGACACCGTTTGCCCCATTGACTGCAGAGGCGGCGGGTGAAGACCCGGTGAACCTGGCGATCGGAGCGACTGCAACGGCAAACGACTCAGAGACAAGCGACTATACTGCCGACAAAGCAATCGACGGCATCGTCAACAGAGATGCGCCGAAGCCTCAGTCAAGATGGGCTACAAACACAAGCTCTGCACAGACTCCGAAGATCCTGACAGTAGATCTCGGGGAGACAAAGACATTCCAGTCTTTTGTCATTGCATGGGAGAGGACAAACATCACAAGTTATGAGATCCAGACATCTGACACAGGCGGCAGCGATGCATCGGAGTGGACAACAGTTTATGAGAAAGAGGGATCAGATCAGATCTCTGCCCTGGATGAAAACATTCATCTTGCAGAGCCGGCAGAAGCAAGATATGTACGGCTGTATGTAGACGGATATGATCTGAATCCGGGAAGCTGGCAGTCAGTATCTGTGTATGAATTCCAGGTTTATGAGAACGAGATTCCGGATGAGCTCCTGACAGAAGAAAATTACAATCTGGAAGGAACGGCGGAAGCAAGTGATTATGAGCCGACCGAAGGAGACACACAGGCAGCTTCAATGGCGATCGACGGGGATCAGACGACCCGCTGGGCGACGAATCCATCTAATGACGGGGTGGCACGTACATTAACGGTTACGCTTCCGGCATCACAGAGAGTCCAGTTCTTCCGCATTATCTGGGAGAGACTGAATATCGAGAGCTATAAGATTGAAGTAGCTGAGAGCGATGACGCAGAGTTTACAGAAGTTTATGCGAAGACAGAGCCGATCACTGCAACGAATGAGGTGATCTCGCTGGATGCGCCTGTATGGGCGAAGAAGATCCGCCTGACTGTAGACGGCTACAATGGCGGAAGCAATGACTGGCCGAACGTTTCTGTGGCAGAGTTTGAGAGCTATGCAGTGGAACCGGCTCAGATCAGCGAGGATGCAACTCCGGAAGAGGTTGCAGATCTTCTCGGTGCACCGACTATCAATGAAGACGGTACGGCACTTGTTCTCCCGGAAGTTCCGGAAGGATTTACAGTAGAATTTCTTGCAGATTATGAAGAAGTCGTAGGAAAGGACGGCACGATTTATACGCCTCTTACAGAGAAGACCGTAAAAGGCATTTATAAGGTGACAAAAGGCGAAGAGTCTGCAGAAGGAAGCGTGGAATACACGCTTGCAATTCCGGGCAGATATGACGACGAAGGCGTAAATGCGAAGCCGACGGTGATCCCTGAGCTGGCTGAGTGGTACGGCAAGGATGCGGAAGGCAGCTTCACTGTAGGCGGCAGGATCCTTGTATCTGAGGGCGCTTCCGAATTTATGGATGCGGCTGAGGCTCTTGCAGAGGATTATGAAGCAGAGCTGGGCACAGCCATGACAGTAGAGACTGGCGACGCTCCTCAGGCAGGCGATATTTATTTCATCAGCGATGAGACAAACGGACTCGGAGAAGAAGGATATATCATGGATATCGGCGAGTATGTGACTGTCAGCGCAGAGAATGCAACAGGCGCATACTGGGCTACACGCTCCATCCTTCAGATCACAGAGCTGAACGACGAGACAATGCCTTATGGTATTACAAAGGATTATCCGAAATATGAAGTCCGCGGTTTCATGCTCGACGTGGCACGTAAGCCGATTTCTATGGAGACTCTGCAGGATATTGCGAAAGAGATGGCTTACTATAAGATGAATGAATTCCATGTTCATCTGAATGATAACCTCATCTTCTATGAGGATTATGCATCTGCTGAAGAGGCGAGAGAACTGGCGTATACCGGTTTCCGTCTGGAATCAGACGTATTAGAGGGTGGCAATGACGGTCTCAATCAGGCAGACCTGACAAATGAGGATCTGTATTATACAAAAGCGGAATTCCGCGACTTTATCCTCAGCTGCCGCAGCATGGGTGTGAACATTACACCTGAGTTCGATACACCGGGACATTCCGGAGCGTTTACAAAGGTTCGCCCTGACCTTATGCTTCAGAACATTGTATCCGGCGCAGCGAACAGAGCCGGTGAGCAGTTTGACCTTTCACCTGAAAACTATGATGAAAGTCTTGCATTTGTTGAGAGTATCTGGGATGAATACCTGACAGAGGATATGTTTGACCAGAGCATGACGGTACATATCGGAACTGATGAGTATTACGGAGAGAAAAACCGCTTCAGAATGTTCTCTGACGATCTGATCGAGTATGTTCAGAGCAAGGGTTATACTGTCCGCCTGTGGGGAAGCCTTTCTTCTATGCCGGGTGAGGCTGATGTCCGCAGCGAAGGCGTTCAGATGAACGTTTGGAACACCGGATGGGCTAATCCGACAAATATGTACAACGAAGGCTTTGAGCTGATCAACACGATCGACGGACAGCTTTACATGGTGCCGGCAGCAGGTTATTACTTTGATTATCTGAATACACAGAATCTGTACAATAACTGGGTACCGAATAACTTCAGTGGAACAGTGATCCCGGCAGGTTCTGAGCAGATGCTCGGAAGTACCTATGCGATCTGGAACGACAGCGTTGATACAAAAGCAAACGGAATCTCAGAGGTCGATGTCTATGACCGTTTTGCAGACGCGGTTCCGACGATGGCAAGCAAGAACTGGGGCGAGGCTCAGGATCAGACATGGGCGGAGATGGAAGCGACAGTTGATGAACTGGGCGATGCAGCGAACAGCAATCCGTACCATGAGGCGTCTGCAGACGAGAACGGCGAGTATATGTCCTATGAGTTTGACGATACAACAGATTCTTCTGCGAACGGCAGAGATCTGGCAGAGCCGGTCAATGCAGAGATCGCAGACGGCAGCCTGAAGCTGAACGGCGGTGAGAGCTATGTGTCAACACCGATCGATAAGCTTGCTACAGGCAACACGCTTGAGTTTGATATCACACTTGATACACCGGCGCAGGCAGGAGACATCCTGTTTGAGGCGGACAACGAAGGAAGCAATGGCGATTATGTTCATGATATTCGTATTATGGACGATGGAAGGCTTGGATTCAGGAGAGAGCTTTATGACTACTACTTCGACTACAAGCTTCCGGTAGGAGAGACAGTGCATCTGTCCATTTCCACGAACGGAACCTCTACTACACTTACCGTAAACGGTACGACCTATGAGGCGTCAGGTGTATACCGCAACCGTCAGACAGACGGCGAGGTCAGAGTAGAAGGCATCACAAGAGCAACGTTCCTGCTCCCGATTCAGAGGATCGGATCAGAGACTAATGCGATCGAGGCAGTGATCGACAATGTAACTGTAAAGCAGGGTGCAGCTGTTGATTACAACAAATCGGCTTGGTCAAAGGTAGAGGTTGACAGTGAAACCGTATATAGCTCCACAGAAGGACTCTTTGAGTACGCGTTCGACGGAAACTCCGGCACGATCTGGCACTCTAACTGGCAGGGCGCTTCAGACAAGCTGAAACCGCAGGGAACATTCGATGAGATCGGCGGTGTGATCGACCTCGGACAGAAGTACACGATCAACCAGTTCAAGTTCACACCGAGAAGCGGAACGAACAGTGGACAGGTTACAAAAGCAGATCTGTATGTCAAGGCAAATGAAGGTGATGATTGGATCAAGGTCGCTGAGGATGCAGAGTTCGCTGACGACGCAACAACAAAGACATTCTACTTTGACGAGCAGGAAGTTCAGTATGTATGGTTTGTGGCGAAAGAATCTGACGACGGCTGGGTAGCTGTATCTGAGTTTGATATCGCAAATGCTCCGGCACAGAGCTACAATGTATACGTTGAGGCTCAGGAGGGCGGAACGGTATCAGGCGGAGCGAAAGGAATCGCTGAGAATACAGAGATCACTGTAACTGCTGAGGCCGACAAGGGATATACCTTTGCAGGATGGTATGACGCTGTGACAGGAACAAAAGTTTCCGATAATGCGGAATATACATTTGCAGTAACAGAGAATACGGCGCTGACCGCTCAGTTCACGAAGAACGAAGAGCCGGATCCGGAGCCGGGCGAAGAGATCTCTACAGCAGTCCTCGAGTATGCGATCGAGCTTGCGGCAGATGTGAACACGGACGGCGTTATTGATGCTGTGAAGACCAACTTTGAGAATGCGCTTAAGACTGCAGAAGATGTTCTTGCAAAAGTACAGGCAGGAGATACATCAGTGACGCAGAGCGATGTGGACAGCGCATGGCAGAATCTGATCAAGGCAATGCAGTACATGGAGTTCAAGTCTGCAGATAAGAAAGATCTTGCAGCAGTGATCGCAGCAGCTGAAGATATTAACAGCAGACTGGATCAGTATCTTGAGACTGGAAAAGATGCATTTACATCAGCTCTTGCGACAGCTCAGGAGGTTTACGAGGATGAGCTGGCATCTCAGGATGAGGTAAACAGTGCATGGATGAACCTGCTGAACGCTATGGCAGATCTGAGACTGATCCCGGATAAGGGACTCCTTGAAGATCTCATTGCGCAGGCTGAAGCTTTGAATGAGGCTGACTACGAGGCACAGAGCTTTGCGGTAATGCGCACGGCTCTTGCAGCGGCGAAGGAAGTGTTCGCAGATGAGAATGCAACCGAGGACGACGTAAACAGCTCTGTGGAGGCACTCGAGGATGCTCTGGCAAAACTGACTGCTTCCGGCGATGGAACACAGGCAGGCGGCAATGACCAGCAGAGCGGCAGCACAGGAAATGACGGCCAGTCCGGAACCGGTGACGACGGAAAGAGCCAGACAGGCGGAATGACAGCCGGCATAACGACAGGTAAGACAGCTTCTTCCAGCCAGTCCGCAGCGAAGGCGACGAAGACTGGAGATACATCTGCGGTATTCCCGTTTGCAGCGGCAGCAGTGGCAGCGGCAGCAGCGGCTGTAGTTGTGATCAGAAAGAGAGAAGAAGAGAAATAAAATACTTCCGGCGCAGTGACGAGCGGCGGAAAGTGAACAGAACAGGCGGGCGCTTTTACGGCGTCCGCCTGTTCTGGCGTTTCAGGAAATAAATTTTATCTCGCAGCGCCGCCGGATATGTTATACTTTAGGAAATATCGAAAAAACAGAACGGCTGAAAGCTGCGGCGGGGCCGGGATGGAAAATAGAAAGAGGGTAACGGAAATGACGATCAAAGAGATCGCGCATCTGGCAGGCGTCTCAAGCGCCGCGGTGTCGAGATATCTAAACGGCGGCTATGTGAGTGATGAAAAGAAAGAACAGATCAGAAGAGTGATTGAGGAGACGGGATATCAGCCGTCAGCACAGGCGCGGATCCTGAGAACAAAAAAGGCGTGCCTCGTCGGAGTGGTCGTCCCGAAGATTAATTCTGAATCCATCAGCCGCGTTACTGCGGGCATTGAACAGGTCCTTTCCAGGCGAGGATACCAGATGCTTCTTGCCAGCACGGATAATGATCCGAGGAAGGAAATCACATATTTGAAGCTTTTTGAGAGCTATCCGGTAGACGGAATCATCCTGATCGGAACTGTCATAACTGCGGAGCACAGAAAATTTCTGAAAGGTTCAAAAGTCCCTGTCGTTGTGGTAGGACAGTATACAAAGTATGCCAACTGCATCTATCACGATGATTACGGCGCGGGGAAGGCGATGGGGAAGGCGGCGGCGTCTTTTCTGGATGCCGGAAAAAAAGTTGCCTATATCGGGGTTACGAAAGAGGATAAAGCGGTCGGAGCCGCAAGAGAAGACGGCTTCCGGGCAGGTCTGAAATCTGCAGGGATCGAGCTGGAAGACGCATGCACACGGAAAGCAGAGTTCACCATGGACTCGGGGTATGAGGCTGCGCTTGATCTTCTGCGCGGGAATACAGGGATCGGAGTCCTATCCTGCGCAACGGACACGATCGCGGCGGGCGCCATCGAAGCTCTGCTCACATATGGCAGAAAGAAGGTGCCCCGGGAGGCGGAGTATTCCGGCGGGCGGATGGACTATATTCTTGCCAGTTCGAAGATACGGGTGACCGGTTTCGGAGATAATCAGTTCTTAAAGGCGGTCACAGGCGGGATTCCCACAGTCCACTTCGGATATAAGACGAGCGGGATCCGGGGGGCGGAGCTGCTCCTGGATGTGATCGAGCGGGGAGAGAAGATCCCCGTTGAAATGAAGCTCGGATTCCGCATGGTGAACGGACAGGAGGAAGCTGGCTGCGTCTGAGAAACGCGGAATAACAGGACGACCGGTTTGAAAACGATCATTTGAGAAGAAAGTGGGAAGACGGCTGCCGACAGGCAGAAGTCTTCCCGCTTTCTTTATGAGAGCTAAATCGGATAAATCCGGAAATCTGAAATCTTTTTCCGAAAAATATGATAACGATTACGCACTATTTTCAGAAAGGGATGGAAAGACAAGTGCCTATGGGAGAAGAAAAGTGTATCCGGCAGCGGATAAATAGTGAAATATACACAAAAAAAGAATAAAATTATCGTAAAAAATGCCCCCTTTACAAGGAGCTTTGTTAAATGTATTATTAGATAGAAAAATATGAAATCGATTACAGATTTTATAGAAGGAAAGGAGAGTTATTATGGATTACAGAAAGACCGCACAGGAAATTCTGGACAAGGTCGGCGGAAGCAAGAATATCGTCTCCGCCGCACACTGTGCAACCAGGCTCCGTCTTGTCATTGCAGACAACAGCAAGGCAGACAAGACAGCCATTGAAAATGTGGAGGGAGTGAAAGGAGTGTTCGAGGCATCCGGACAGCTTCAGATCATCCTCGGAACAGGAACTGTCAATAAGGTTTTCGACGAGTTTATTTCGATCGCAGGGATCACGGCTAGCTCAAAGGCTGAGGCGAAGGAAGCGGCGGCTCAGAAGCAGAACGTGTTCATGAGAGCGATCAAGCTGCTGGGCGATATCTTCGTGCCGATCATCCCCGCTATCGTGGCGAGCGGTTTCCTCATGGGTATCATGAACTCCCTGGATTTCATGATCAACAACGGATTCCTGAACATGGACACGAGCAGTTCGATCTATGTATTTGCAAATCTGTTCAGCAATACAGCATATACCTTCCTGCAGATCCTGATCGCATTCTCAGCGGCGAAGGCTTTCGGCGCCAACCCGTATCTGGGCGCGGTCATCGGTATGATCATGATCAACCCGTCGCTGCAGAATGCATACACAGTGGCGACAGAGGGCGTGCAGCAGACACAGTCCGTATTCTTCGGGCTCTATGATATTGATATGGTGGGATATCAGGGACACGTTATCCCGGTCGTCATCGCGGTATGGCTGCTGTCGGTTATCGAGAAGAAGCTGCACAAGATCGTGCCGGAAGTGCTGGATCTGTTCGTCACTCCGCTGGTCAGCGTGTTCGTGACCGGATATCTGACACTGTCCATCATCGGACCGATCTTCGTGTGGGCTGAAAATGCGATCCTTGACGGGATCCAGTGGCTGCTGACACTTCCGTTTGGCCTTGGCAGTCTTGTCATGGGAGCTCTGTACGCGCCCACGGTCGTCACGGGTATCCATCAGATGTACACTGCTATCGATATCGGGCAGATCGCGCAGTACGGCGTTACATACTGGCTTCCGCTTGCAAGTGCGGCGAATATTGCACAGGGAGCGGCAGCTCTTGCAGTAGCGCTGAAGTCAAAAGATAAGAAGATCAAATCACTGGCGCTTCCGTCTTCCTTAAGTGCTTTCATGGGAATCACGGAGCCGGCGATCTTTGGAGTAAACCTCAGATTCTTTAAACCATTCATCGCAGGATGTATCGGCGGCGGATGCGGAGCTCTGTATGCGTCCATCGTACATCTGGGAGCAAAGGGAACCGGTGTGACAGGTATCTTCGGCATCCTGCTCTGCCTGGACAGCCCGGTGCAGTACCTGATCGAGATGGTCATCGCCGTGGGCGTTGCGTTTGCAATTTCATTTATCCTCTATAAAGATCAGGCTCCTCAGGCAGCGGCGGCAGGCTCGGGAAGCGCTCAGGCGGAGATCCCGGCTTCAACGGCACAGGACGGCACAGAGAAAACTGCGTCTGCTGAGACAAAGGAAGAGATCGGCAAGGAGATCCTTGGAAGCCCGGTCAACGGAAACGTCGTTCCGCTTTCTGAGGTCAGCGATGAGACATTTGCATCGGAGATGCTTGGAACTACCGTTGCAGTTGAGCCTTCTGACGGTAAGATCATTGCGCCGTGCGACGGTGAAGTGATCAATATCTTTGAGACAGGCCACGCGGTATGTATGACGACCCGGGCGGGAGGCGAACTGCTCATCCATGTCGGCGTTGATACGGTGAAGCTGGAAGGAAAAGGATTTACCAGGAAGGTTTCCGACGGAGCGAAAGTGCATGCAGGCGACGTCCTCATCGAGGCAGATCTGGATACGATCAAGGCGGCGGGATATCCTGCGACGACCATGTTTATCCTGACCAATGCAGATCAGTTCGGCAGAGTTGAGAAGGCAGAGCCGGGCGAGATCAGCGCAGGCAGCAGGATCATGGAGATTGAAAAATAAACAGAGGCATTGAGACAGTCTGCGGTCCGGCAGCAGGATCCGACGGGGGATCTGCTCTGCCGGTCCGCGGCAGACAGGAGATTATATTATGAGCGCATTGACGAATGATCTGAAAAAACTGACTGAAACGGCAGAAAAGACGGCCGTCAAAGAGGGAGGCTTTCGGCAGAAGCTTCACCTGATGCCGCCTGTGGGCTGGCTGAACGATCCCAATGGACTGTGTCAGTTCGGCGGCGTATTCCACGCGTTTTTCCAGTACTCTCCATTTGATCCGGAAGGCGGCGTGAAGATGTGGGGGCATTATACGAGCAGGAATATGATCGACTGGGAATATAAAGGCGTTATGCTTTATCCGGATCAGCCCTTTGACTGCAGCGGCGTTTACTCCGGATGCGCATATATTGAGGACGGAGAGATGTACCTGTACTATACGGGCAACGTGAAGCTGGAGGACGGGGAAGGCTACGACTATATCAATACAGGACGCCAGGCGAACACGGTTCTCGTGACGAGCACGGACGGAGAACATTTCAGCCGGAAACGGCTTCTTATGAAGAACAGCGATTATCCGTCCGACCTGTCTCTCCATGTCCGTGACCCCAAGGTGTGGAGAGAAGACGGCGTCTATTATATGCTCCAGGGAGCGCGGACGAAGGAAGAAGTGGGACAGGCAGTCATTTTCTGTTCAGAGGATAAAGTAAACTGGACGTTTCGAAGCCGGGTGGAAACCGATGAAAAGTTCGGCTATATGTGGGAGTGCCCGGATTATTTTGAGACAGACGGCAGAAAAATCCTCTCAGCCTCCGTGCAGGGGCTGGACGGAGAGGAGTGGAAGGACAGGAATGTGTATCAGTCCGGATATTTCCTCGTGGACGGCGATGTGCTGGGCGAATACAGCCTGTCGGACTACCGGCTTTGGGACTATGGCTTTGACTATTATGCGCCGCAGAGCTTTGAGACGGAGGACGGAAGACGGATCCAGATCGGCTGGATGGGAATGCCGGACTGTGAAGAGTATACGAATCTTACGGTTGCGGAAGGCTGGCAGCACTGCTTTACATTTCCCCGGGAAGTGTTCGTGAGAGACGGGGCTGTGTGCCAGCGGCCGGTCCGTGAGCTGGAGGAGAAAAAGCGTCCGGCAGATAGAGCGCAGGGACGCCTGGAGAGAACCGGAGACCAGGTCTTTGAAGCGGATATTACGGAGATCCAGAACAATTCTTTCCGCGCGGTACTGGGAGAGGAGCTGATCCTCGAGTACCGGTCGGGAAGATTTGAGATGCGGTTTTCCTGCCGGGCGAAGGACTCTGTATCAGCCGGGAGAGGGCTCAGGTACAAGGAAATGAAGGAACTGCGGGATGTGAAGATCCTGGCAGATGTGTCGTCTGTGGAAGTGTTCCTGAACGGCGGCGAGGCGGTTTTCTCGACCCGGTATTATCCGAAGAGCTATTCCCTCTGCGTGGACGCAGAGGGAGCGGATATCAGGTTTTATGAGATAGACGTGCAGTAAGAAATATATGGTATTCTGGCAGAAAGACGGTTCCGGCGGGACCGTCTCTTCTGCTGTCTTATTTTGATTTGTCTGTCCACAAAACTGTCCACAGTTGCAATCCTTTTTTTCAGGGGCGTATAATATTTTGGATGGCAAAGTGTACGAATCGCTGTGCCGTTAATAAATAAGGAAAGGAAGAATATTATGAAGACAAGAAGTGGGAAGAAAAGCCTTGCAGCCGTTTTCCTGGCAGCAGTCCTGGCCTGCGTTTCAGTTTTTCCGGTATTTGCGGCCGGAGAGATGTCGGATGTACCGGCGCTATTAGAAGATTCTGTTACGTGGGAAGGTGGACTTCTGGAGATTCCGTTCAGTCCGGGAAGCAACGGGCTTGAGAATCTGAGCGCTGTACTCTATACCCAGGAAGACAAAATTGACAACAGATATGTGCTTGATCTGTCTCTTCAGGAGACTGCGGACAGTGAGACCGGAATTGCGTCCACGTCACTGCTGTCGAATTTTTCTGCATGTAATCTGGAACAGCCGTATACGCATGTGGGCTCATATCCGATGGAGATCGCCTTTTTTAGAGATGGGCAGGAACTTTGCAGATATGACTTTAACATGGTCGTGAATGAAGAAAGCCAGATGTGGAGTGTGGACCGCAAGTCAGTCCCGTTTGACGGAAGCGAAGATCTTACGATGAATTTTACGAACGGGACCAATTACTATGAGCTGAAAGAGATCACAGGTTTCTGCTTATATGCATACTTTACAGGCGGTATGGGACCGGGAGAGGATGTTACAGAAGGGATCACATATGATATGGATGCCGGAACAGTGACGATCGATAAGGATGTGTTAAAGCAGGCGGTTATCGATTTCATCGGCAGCAAGGACGAGCTGCTCCGGACACAGGTGTATCTGAATGTATTTGCGACTACTGCAGATGGAAGCAGGGTGCAGTTTAACCGCATTGCACAGGGACCGACGACCAACAGCACAGAGACAGCCTGGAGCATAGATGTCGCAGAGCTTGATTTCGGTTCAGCTCCGGCGGCAGGTCCGCAGTTTGAATTTGCAGGAATCAATGCTCCGGGGATCACTGTCTCAACAGATTCTTCTGAGATGCTCGCAGCAGGCGCGCTTGCATTTGTTCAGGAAAATTATTCAGACCAGCTTGCGGATCTCGGGGATGATTATGTGGTATCCGCTGAGCTTGTCGTAAATTCTCTGGACAGTGCCGATGTTCCGGAAGATGTCAGAGCCGCACTCAGCGCCCTTGTAAAAGACGGAACGATCGCTCAGTATTATGATATTTCTGTTCAGGCAGATGTCCTGAAGGATGGCGCTGTAGTGGAAGACCTCGAGAATATTCCGGTGACATCATTGGAAAATGACGCGTCTGTCAGTATTCAGATCCCTGAAAATCTGGCAGCAGACGGACGGACATATACAATGCTCCACTATCATGATGGACAGGCAGCAGCGCTTAATACATCAGAGGCGGATGGTGTTGTCACCTTTGAGACAAATGGATTTTCTACATATGCGCTGGCATATGCTGATGCGCAGAGTACCGGCAGTGTACAGACACCTTCTGTAAGCGGACAGACGAATGTGTCATCCGTGGCATCGCCGAAGACCGGAGATGAGGATGGCACAGTGATGATGTTAATGGCTGTGACTGTATGTGTGCTTATGGCAGCAGCGGCTTACGGTGTCAGGAGAAAAACGGCATAGGGAAATAGGAAAATAACAAAATAAACTGGGAAGGCAGAGATGTGTCTGTCTTCCCAATTTCAGTTTGCAGGACATATCTTGAGAAAAAGATGTATCCGGAGATGGAGAACATTTCCTTGCAAAGGCACAGGTCTGAGACTATAATGTTAAAAGATTAGTAACAGTTCGAGCATACAATCTCAATCTATACTTGTGCGGCTGAATTGTTATAAAGATTATTAGATCTCGGAGGGCAGAGATGGGGAGAGTAAGGAAGAGGATCCTGGCAGCAGTCCTGGCAGCATGTCTCGCAGTGATGCCGGCGGCCACGGTGAGCGCAGTGGAGGGAGTGGCTGATGTGGATCCTGCAGTGCAGAGGGAAACAGAGAGGCAGACGGCATATGCGATCGCGCCTGACACGAACAGTCTTGCAGGGTGGCCGCAGGGGCCCAGCGTGTATGGCGATTCTGCGATCGTGATGGATATGAATTCCGGGGCGATCGTGTACGGCAAGCAGATCGATAAGACACATTATCCGGCGAGTATCACAAAGATTCTCACGGCGCTCGTGGCGCTGGAAAATTCAGAGCTTACCGATGAGGTCCTTTTTTCAGAGGACAGTATTTCTTTTCTGGAGTACGGAGACGCGCATATCGGGATGACGCCGGGAGAGATACTGAGTATGGAGGATGCGCTTTACGGCATGCTCCTGGCATCGGCAAATGAAGTGGCATACGCCATCGCGGAAAATGTAGGAAAGCTCATGGGCGGTGATTATAACACGTTCATCCAGAAGATGAATGAACGTTCTGCAGAGCTGGGATGTACGGGTTCGCACTGGATGAATCCAAATGGCCTGCACGATGATAACCACTATACGACGGCTCATGATATGGCACTGATCGCTTCGGCGGTTTACCAGTACGATGAGTTCAGGACGATTGTGCAGACGCTCTCTTACACGATTCCGCCGACGAACCTGGTCAATGAGAGCAGGACGTTCCAGCAGAAGCACAAGATGCTCTGGCCGGAGAACGCAAACTATTATCAGTACTGCACCGGAGGCAAGACCGGATATACGGATCAGGCCAGGACTACGCTGGTGACCATGGCTGACAACGGGGAACTCCGGCTTGCGGCAGTCGTGCTCTATGACTTTGGAAATGACGCCTATGTGGATACCCGGGCGATGTTTGATTATGTATTTGACAATTTCTCAAAGGTGATGCTGAGCGGCCAGGAAAAACCGGAAGAGATCGATTCCTATGCGGACAATGATGCATATGTACTCCTTCCGGCGGGAATAGGATTTGAAGATCTCGACAAGGAGATTGAGATCACAGATGAACAGAACCGGGAAGGCACCGTGACATATACATATCAAGGACAGAATGTGGGAAGTGCGGATGTGGTGCTGGCCAAGGACTATGTGGCGGAGAAGACCGGACATGACTACACGCTGCAGGCAGAGAAAGGATCCCAGGTCAGCGGAGAGGGAGCTCAGGCGGATGAGCCGTCAGCTGCTGTTAAGATCGCGGCGGGGATCGGCTCGGCGGCTATTGTGTTTGTGATCCTTCTCGCAGTCCATATCTGGCAGGCACGGCGGAAGAAGAGGCTTCTTAGAAGAAGGAGGCGTGCACGGAACACCGGAAAAGTGCGGTCGGTTCAGAATGACGAATACGGCGGACCAGATCAGAACAGATAAATAGACGACAGGAAGAAAATAGGATAAAGGGCGGCTTCGGCCGCCCTTTATCCATATTGTTTTCTGTAATCGGAAGGGAGCATCTTCATGATGTCCTTGAAAGCTGCGGTGAATTTGCTCTGGCTCTCATATCCGACTGCCGCGGCAATGGACGAGATACTTATCGGACTTTCTCGGAGCATGTCCGCAGCCTTCCGGATGCGGTAATGCTTCATATAAGACGCGATCGGCAGTCCGTAGACTGATTTCCAGATATTTTTGAGCGCGGCAGTGTTGATCAGATACTGTCTGGAAAGCTCCTCTATTGTATATCGGCAGCTGAGGTTTTCCGTGATCTGCGAATGGATCCTGCGGATGATCTCTGTCTGTGCAGAATGGTAAGGGTCAAAAGGCTTCGATTCCGCGGGTTCTGTCATCTCAAGAAAGAGCAGCAGTTCCTGGCATTTGAGTTTGAGATAGGGCAGGATCAGCTTCTCCGGAAGATCATATACTTCGGAAAAAATATGTTCAATATGGCTGCTCGCAGGGAGGGCGGCAGACTTTTTCACACCGCAGAATTTGTGGCACAGATCCCTTATGTCGATCCCGGCTTCCCGGATGATCTCGGGCTGGTTTTTCTCAAGCGCATCAATATCCAGAGCCAGCGAGAGCCCTTCATAATATCCGAGAGGGAGGGTGATCTCGGATTCGGCACATTGCGCATTCATGTGAAAAGAGAGATCCCCTTCTCCGAAATACAGGCTGAGTCCGTCTCCCATTTCCCATCCGATCCGGCCGCGGCAGCAGTGATCGATGGCAAGGACAGAGATCCGGTGATGGTGGTGAAAGTGAAACTTGTCACCCACGAAATAATTATAGGAAATCTCGATGCCCGGATACAGTTCATAGATGACGGTCTTGATCCGCACATCAGAAGGAAGGCACTGGTCTTCGAAGTCACGGACAGTTTCGTTCCGGCCGAGCGGGCAGCGCACGGAAAGACACCTTCCGGCGGGCACGTCGTTCAGTCTCTGCCGGATATCCTCGAAATAATTTTTTCCCATATGAGAATCTCCTTTATATCAGCTATTCTTCAGGGCAGGTGATCCTGCCGATCTTTTCGATCATATGATGGAGCATCTGCGCCAGCTCTGTGTCGGCTGTGCGGTAGTACATCTCCTTTCCCTCCCGTCTGCTGACGATCAGCCCGCTGTTCTTCAGAAGACGAAGGTGGTGGGACACTGCGGGGCTGCTCATATTGACGATAGCGGCAATGTTGAGCACACATTCTTCACAGTGGCACAGCAGCCAGAAGATGCGCAGACGGCTGGGATCCCCAAGCTGTTTCATCGCCTCGGAAACTCCGGCGATCTCATTTTCTCCGGGCAGGTGCTCCCTTATTTTTTCTTCGTTGTTATGGCCGTGGTCATGCGGCAGCTTTTTCTCTTCCATAGTTATTGCTCCAATCGGAAATATTTTTCGCCCAAACGGGAAAACCGCTGGTTTTTCTCTTGACTTATTATAGGATCAGAAGTACATTATAGTCAACAATTAAATAATTGTTTAATTAATGAACGGCATTAGCCGCAGGCGGTCAGGGCCGCGGCGCAGGATTTAAGATAAAGGAGAGAATGAGATGAAAAAGACTTACAAGATCGATGTTGACTGCGCAAACTGTGCGAATAAGATGGAGCAGGCCGCAAAGAATACGGCGGGGGTCAAGAATGCGGTGGTCAACTTCATGACGCTCAAGATGAATGTGGAATTTGAAGAAGGACATGACGCTAAGACGGTCATGCAGGAAGTGCTTAAGAACTGCAAGAAAGTGGAAGATGACTGCGAGATCTTTATCTGATCGGAATATTGTCTGTCAATCCCGGGATCTCACCGGATCCCGGGAATAAAAATGGAGAACAGATAAACAATTAAGCATATATTTAATAAAAAAGAGCGAGAGAAGGAAACGATATGAATAAAAAGCAGAAAAAAATGCTGGCCAGGATACTGATCGCAGCGGCGCTTCTGATCGGTTTTCATTTTCTTCCGTTTACCGGATACGTGAGATTCGTGTTTTACCTGATCCCCTATCTGGTCATCGGATATGACATCCTGATCAAGGCGTTCAAGGGGATAAAAAACAGACAGCCGTTTGACGAGAGCCTTCTGATGGCGGTCGCCACCATCGGAGCCATCGCCATCGCGCTGCATGGAGACGGTGATTACACAGAGGCGATCGCGGTCATGCTGTTCTATCAGATCGGCGAGTGGTTCCAGAGCTATGCGGTAGGAAAGAGCCGGAGGAATATCAGCGATCTGATGGATATCCGGCCGGATTATGCGAATATCGAACAGGATGGAAAGCTGGAGCAGGTGGATCCGGATGAGGTGGAGATCGGTTCTGTGATCGTGGTCCAGCCGGGTGAGAAGGTGCCGATCGACGGCATCGTGATGGAGGGAAGTTCCACTCTGAACACGAGCGCCCTGACCGGGGAGAGCCTGCCCAGAGACGCGAAGGAGGGCGACGAGATCATCAGCGGATGCATCAACATGACAGGCGTCCTTAAGATCAGGACGACGAAGGAGTTCGGAGAGTCGACCGTCTCCAAGATCCTGGACCTGGTGGAGAATGCCAGCTCCCGCAAATCCAGATCAGAAGAGTTCATCACGAAGTTTGCAAGGATCTATACTCCGGCAGTTGTATACAGCGCTATTGCGCTTGCGGTCCTTCCGCCGCTTGTCCGGATGCTCGGAATGGGAGTCAGCGCCGACTGGGGAACCTGGATCTACCGGGCCCTCACATTCCTTGTCATAAGCTGTCCGTGCGCGCTGGTCATCAGTATCCCGCTGAGCTTCTTTGCTGGGATCGGCGGCGCCAGCAACGCGGGCGTTCTGGTCAAAGGATCAAACTATCTTGAGACGCTGTCCAGGACAAAGTATGTGGTCTTCGACAAGACAGGAACGCTGACCCAGGGCGTGTTCGAAGTAAATGAAGTCCACCACAATGAGATGGACAGAGAGAAGCTTCTCGAGTATGCCGCACTGGCAGAGAGCGCCTCATCCCACCCGATCAGCAGAAGCCTGCAGCGGGCATACGGGAAGGAGATAGACAGAAGCCGTGTGACAGATATCAGGGAGATCAGCGGAAACGGCGTGACCGCCATGGTGGATGGTATTCAAGTGGCGGCCGGCAATTCCAAGCTGATGGATAAGCTCGGGGTGAAGTGGATCGACTGCCATCAGGCGGGCACCATCATCCATATGGCAATGGATGGCAGATATGCCGGGCACATCGTGATATCAGACATCGAGAAACCTCATGCAAAGGAGGCTGTGAGAGCGCTGCGCTCAGCAGGAGTGGAGAAGACGGTCATGCTGACCGGTGATTCATGGAAAGTGGCGGAGCATGTAGCGGCAGATCTTGGAATCGATGAAGTGCACGCAGAGCTTCTCCCGGCGGATAAGGTGGAGAAGGTGGAAGAGCTGATTGAGAAGAGACCGGAAAAAGGAAAACTCGCCTTCGTCGGCGACGGCATCAATGATGCGCCGGTCCTTTCACGTGCGGATATCGGGATCGCCATGGGCGCCATGGGATCAGACGCTGCCATCGAGGCGGCAGATATCGTTCTCATGGACGATGATCCGCTGAAGATCGCAAAGGCGATCAGGATCTCAAGGAAATGTCTGCGGATCGTGTATGAGAATATCTGGTTTGCGATCGGCATCAAGCTGATCTGTCTGGTGCTTGGAGCGGTCGGTATCGCTAATATGTGGCTCGCCATCTTCGCGGATGTGGGCGTTATGATCATCGCAGTGCTCAATGCAATCCGTGCGCTGTTTGTGAAGAAACTGTAAGAAATGCTGATTCTGCAATTCGGAAAACGGGCAGAAGAAAAGAGAGGTGCTGCGGCATCTCTCTTTCTTTATGTGTTCCTTTCTTCAACTCTTCTTCTGAAGCTTTTGGTAGAGTTCCAGGATTTCCCCATAGTCCTTTCCACATAGGAAATAATAGTCGATCTGCCGGTCTCCCTCAGTATACAGATAGGTGCCGTACATGGGAATATTGCAGCACAGGACGGTTTCCTCCGCGGCAATGCCGAGACCATAACCGTATTCGGACACCAGCAGCGGCATGCGCAGCCGTTTCCCGCCGAAGCTGATATAGCGCGCCTTGTGGTCCATTCGCTTCAGATCTTCTGTGAGAATCCCTTTGGCAGACAGTTTTTCACTTTTCTGCCAGTCAAAATATTCCCATGTGCGGATGCGGTCTTTGACCTCCACCCGCCGCGGAAGTGCAGTGTTTTCAGAGAGCAGGCGGCAGCCGTCTCTGTCAAAGAAACGCAGGGCACCGCTTCTTCTGTCAGCCTGTATTTTCAGTGTTTGGGTGGACAGTTCCACGAGTGACTTTCCTGCCCGTGCCGTCCATGGGACAGGAGCTTTCGGCCGGCAGTCCCACCAGCCCCTGGGAGAGGTGGATGGAGCTGTGTCTGCGAGAAACTGGATCCGGATTACAGCTTCATTGACCGGGGTAAGCCTCAGGATTCCGGTGCGGCTGATCAGATCGAGACGCTGCCGGGTCCTTTTTATATCACGGATCGCAAAGTCTTCAGGTTCTGTTTCAGCCTTCCGGTGGAGGAGCCTGCTGTCCGGAGCCGCGCCGAATGGATAAGGGGAAGGATTCACCGGGAGAACTCCGGAAGTCCCGGCGTGCAGCGGCCTGCGTGCGGCACACTGTGACAGAGAGGAAGGAACAGCCGCCGGATCAGGGGAGTTTATCCTCATGGTGTCAGCGCCGTACCCGGTCTCTCTTGGTCCTCCCGCGGCCTGCCCTCCGTCTGCAGCCGGTCTGCCTGTATTATCTGTATGTACAGGTCTGTCCTTTTTTGATGGTTCCGGCAGCAGGTTCAATTCCCGTTTGGGGGCAGGCTTCCCGATCAGGTCCGTCAGGTCCCCCATGTGGACCACGGCCAGTTCGTGGAGCGCACGGGTAGCCGCCACGTACAGAAGCTTCACATACGCATCCTCCGCAGGATAATTTCCTTCGGAAGGATGATAAAGGAGAACCGCGTCGAATTCCAGCCCTTTCGTATATTCCACGGGCAGAACCATGATCCCCTTCGTGAAGTCTGCGGTCTCTGGATCAGTATCTGCGAGAGGAAGCCAGCTTCCGAGATATCTCTTCACCCTGGAGGCTTCTTCCTCATCCCTGCAGATCACGGCGATGGTCTCCCGCCCATCCGCCTGCCATTTCCGAACAGACTCTGCTGTTTCGCGGATCATCTCAGCTTCATCCCTGCACCTGACAATGCGGACAGGTGCGCCGTGGCGGCGGATGGGATCTGCCGGATAAACAGGGAAGCTCCCGTGGCGCAGGATGTCGGTGGCAAAGTCGGAGATCTCCACGGTGTTTCGGTAGCTCTTCTTCAGTACCCCGAATCCGTCGGGCAGTCCTTTGAGGAGCAGTTCCTTCAGCTCTTCCCAGTCGTTGAGTCCATATCCGAAATGAATATTCTGGGATACATCGCCCATGATAGTATAGGTGCAGCCGCGGAGACAGTAGGCCAGGGCGCCATACGCCGTCATGCCGAAATCCTGGGCTTCGTCGATGATCACGTGGCTCGCCTCCCGGATGCCGTCGATTTCCTTGATCCTTTTGTAGATAAAAGCGAGCGCGGCCAGATCATAGAGGTCAAAGGCAGTTCCGACCGGAGGAACGGCCTTCCCTCTCTCTGCCTGAGCGGCGAGAAAGTCCTGATAGACTTCGAAAACGGAGCCTTTCCAGACATCCCTGCCGAAGTGCCGGCGGTATTTCCGCTGGAGCTCTTTTTTCACATCCGGAGGATAAGTCATCTGCCTTCCGGTCGTCTCATTCTCCAGCCTTGCAAGAAGGATCCGGTTGAGCATATTGATCTTGCCCTGCATGGAGACCAGGGGATTATTTTTCAGGCAGCTCCGGATCGTGCTTTCCTTCATGAGAAGAACGCCGTTGTCCAGCATGACCCGTTCCACTGGGATCGTTTTTTCTTCATAGTCCCGGCAGAATCGCTCCAGGTCGTGGAACCAGTCATAACTCCCCTTGATCCGCATGGCGTCTTCAGGTCCTTTGTCTTTCGCCCTCGCGGGATGACGGACAGAATAGAGGGCAGGATCCCAGTCCTCATAGAGCAGACGGATAAAGAGCTGCTCCATCGTCATCTGGGAGACTCCGTATACGTCCAGATCCGGAAGTACGCTGGTGATATAGTTCAGGAGGATGCGGCTGCTCCCAATGATATAGAAGTCTTCCGGACGGAAGTCCTCCTTATAGTTATAGAGGATATAGGAAATGCGGTGCATCGCCACTGTCGTCTTGCCTGACCCGGCGGCACCCTGCACGATGAGGTTCATCCTGGGAGATCTGCGGATAACGGCATTCTGTTCTTTCTGGATGGTGGCGATGATCTCTCCAAGCACAGCACTTTTATTCCTGGCGAGATATTTTGTCAGCAGTTCGTCATTTGCCACTACGTCTGAGTCAAAGAAATCGATCAGACGGTCGTCCGCGATCTCATAGGTCCGCTTCCGCTTCAGATCGATCGTATGAGAACCTTCATTTTTAACTGTATAGGAACAGGAGCCTAACCCGTTTTCATAGTAAACAGAAGCGATGGGAGCCCGCCAGTCGATGACTGTCGGCTCGGAGCCGTTCCTGGAGATGCCCACCCGGCCTACATAGTAGGATTCGTCCTGCGGAAATCTTGGATCCCGGAAATCAATACGCCCGAAATAAGGCTTTCTCCGTGCTTTCCGGCAGCGAAGCAGATCCCGCTGGTTTTCCCGCAGCTGGGACTGTGTATTGTGGAACATAGTGAGCGCTTCTTTGTCTTTCGTACCGTAAGTCTCCATCAGTTCGTGCAGTTCATCTGATAACTGCGCTCCGTACTGCTCAGCTTTTTCAAGATTTTCCTGCGCGATGCCGATGATCCCGGCGAGCTGCTCTTCCTCGGAGCTGCGGTCGAGCCCCGGGACCGGGCGGAAAAGATGCGTTTCCTGTGTATCCATGAGATCTCACCTCCTGTTTGACTATGCGTACTATAGCATTCGTCTGTCTGCAGTGTCAATAGCGCGGGATGGGAGGAAAACTCTTGACTAATCGGCGCGACATCTATATAATTACCTTTGTATGAATTTCAAAAGCAAAGGCTATGATGGAGACAGTAAGAGCCGTCTGAACATCCCAGCGAGCCGGGGAAGGTGCAAGCCCGGTACAAGTAAGAAGCTTCCGAATATCACTCCTGAGCCGCAGCCCCCAAAGCATACTTGGGACAGATGCAGCATGGAAAGTAAGGGCTGACGCAGATCCCGCGTTAGAGGATACCATATACGAACTGAAAGTTTCTGAACACAGAAAGACAGCGTGTATAAGGACAGAGAAGTTCAAGTATGATGTAACAGGTGGTTAAAACGAGAGTATTGCTTTCGTCCTATTGCAGGACGGAAGCTTTTTTTATCTGCTGATGGGGAAACGTATATCGGCAGGGCGGAACCTGCATGGATGATATATCCGCTGCGGACACGCTCCCGCTCGTAGAAAAACGCAGCGGACACATAAGACCGCAAAAGACGCGGTCTAAGTGCCGGCGTTTTTCAACGGTCCTTCGCGGACATACCATCCATGCAGGCTCCCCGAAGCCGGAAGGTTTCCTCTGATAGCAGATGAAAAAAGACTGCCGTGAGGAGAGTTCGGATCAGAAGCGCGATGGCGCCCCTGAAGATTTGAAAACTCTCCCGGCTGCAACCCGAAACTATGATTCAGGCTCCCGTTCTGGAAGGCCCGTGTGCAGCTATATGCCGATGAAGGGCCGTAATGAAACGCCGGCACTTGGGCTGCGTATTTTGCAGCCCTATGTACCGCTGCGTTTCATTCCGAACGAGAGTGTGCCCGCCATCGGCATATAGCTGCGCGCGGGCCCAGCAGAAAGGAAAAAATCAACATGTACAAGAAAGTATCCACGGATATGAATTTTGTCGGCCGTGAGAAAGAGGTCGAGAAATTCTGGGAAGAAAACCACATCTTCGAGAAGAGTATCGAAGAGAGAGAGGGATGTCCTGAGTACATTTTTTACGACGGACCTCCGACAGCAAACGGAAAACCGCATATCGGACACGTACTGACCCGTGTCATCAAGGACATGATCCCGCGCTACCGAACGATGAAGGGGTACATGGTCCCGAGAAAGGCAGGCTGGGATACCCACGGTCTCCCGGTAGAGCTGGAGGTAGAGAAATCCCTCGGGCTTGACGGCAAGGATCAGATCGAGGAATACGGTCTGGAGCCGTTTATCGACAAATGTAAGGAAAGTGTATGGAAATACAAAGGAATGTGGGAGGATTTCTCCGCAACCGTCGGCTTCTGGGCTGATATGGAGCATCCTTATGTAACATACCACAACAGCTTTATCGAGTCCGAATGGTGGGCGTTAAAGCAGATCTGGGACAAAGGTCTGCTCTACAAGGGATTTAAGATCGTGCCCTACTGTCCGCGCTGCGGCACGCCGCTGTCCGCTCAGGAAGTTGCACAGGGCTATAAGGATGTGAAAGAGCGCTCGGCAGTCGTGAGATTTAAGGTGAAAGACGAAGATGCATACATCCTTGCATGGACCACTACGCCGTGGACGCTGCCGTCCAACCTCGCGCTCTGTGTGAACCCGAACGAGGATTACGCGAAAGTAAAGGCAGCAGACGGATATACCTACTATATGGCGTGCGCGCTGCTTGACACAGTTCTCGGAAAACTGGGCGAAGAAGGAAAACCGGCATACGAAGTTCTGGAGACGTACAAAGGAACAGAGCTGGAAGGCAAGGAATATGAGCCGCTCTACCAGTGCGCAGCAGACGCAGCGGCAAAGCAGAACAAGAAAGCATTCTATGTGACATGTGATACCTATGTTACTCTGACAGATGGTACCGGAGTGGTACACATCGCTCCGGCATTCGGTGAAGATGATGCGAATGTAGGAAGAAAATATGATCTTCCGTTCGTACAGCTTGTCGATGAAAAAGGAAACATGGCGGAATCCACGCCGTTTGTAGGATTATTTGTGAAGAAAGCAGATCCGGAGGTATTAAAGGATCTGGATGCGAGAGGGCTGCTCTTCGACGCGCCGAAGTTCGAGCACAGCTATCCGCACTGCTGGAGATGCGACACACCGCTGATCTACTATGCACGTGAGTCATGGTTCATCAAGATGACGGCGGTAAGGGACGACCTGATTGCAAACAACAATACGATCAACTGGATCCCGGAGAGCATTGGAAAAGGCCGTTTCGGCGACTGGATCGAGAATGTTCAGGACTGGGGCATCAGCCGCAACCGTTACTGGGGTACTCCGCTCAACATCTGGGAGTGCGAGTGCGGACACATGCACTCCATCGGAAGTATCGCAGAGCTGAAAGAGATGTCCGAGAACTGCCCGGACGACATCGAGCTGCACCGTCCGTACATTGATGCAGTGACCATCAAGTGCCCGAAGTGCGGCAGAGAGATGCACCGCGTGCCGGAAGTGATCGACTGCTGGTTTGACAGCGGATCCATGCCGTTTGCACAGCATCATTATCCGTTTGAGAATCAGGAACTGTTCGAGCAGCAGTTCCCGGCGGACTTTATTTCCGAGGCAGTGGACCAGACAAGAGGATGGTTCTACTCCCTGCTGGCGATCTCCACGCTGATCTTCAACAAGGCGCCGTACAAGAATGTCATCGTCCTGGGACATGTACAGGATGAGAATGGACAGAAGATGAGCAAGTCCAAGGGGAATGCGGTCGATCCGTTCGACGCCCTGGAGAAATACGGCGCTGATGCGATCCGCTGGTACTTCTACATCAACAGCGCTCCCTGGCTGCCGAACCGTTTCCACGGCAAGGCTGTGACAGAGGGACAGCGCAAGTTCATGGGTACGCTGTGGAATACTTATGCATTTTTCGTGCTCTATGCGAATATTGATGAGTTTGACGCCACAAAATATGAGCTGGAATATGACAAACTTTCGGTTATGGATAAGTGGCTCCTGTCCAAGATGAACACCATGGTAAAAGATGTGGATAACAATCTGGCAAATTACCGGATCCCGGAAGCGGCGCGCGCACTGCAGGAATTCGTTGATGACATGAGCAACTGGTATGTCAGAAGAAGCCGCGAGCGTTTCTGGGCAAAGGGAATGGAGCAGGATAAGATCAACGCATATATGACGCTGTACACAGCTCTCGTGACCGTCTCCAAGGCGGCGGCCCCGATGATCCCGTTCATGACAGAAGAGATCTATCAGAACCTTGTGCGCAGTATCGATGCAGACGCTCCGGAGAGTATCCATCTGTGCATGTTCCCGGAAGTGCATGAGGAACAGATCGATCCGGAAATGGAGGAGAACATGGAACATGTCCTGAAACTTGTCGTTATGGGACGTGCCTGCAGAAATACTTCCAATATCAAGAACCGTCAGCCGATCGGCCAGATGTTTGTGAAGGCAGGATTCGACCTTCCGGAATTCTATCAGGAGATCGTGGCTGATGAACTGAATGTTAAGAATATTAAATTTACCGACGATGTAAGAGACTTTACTTCATATACATTTAAACCGCAGTTAAAGACAGTCGGCCCGAAATATGGTAAAATGTTAGGTGGCATTAAAGCTGCTCTTGACAATGTGGATGGAAATGCAGCGATGGATGAGGTCAATGAGACCGGAGCCCTCAAACTGGATGTGAACGGACAGGAGATCACACTTTTCAGAGAGGATCTTCTGATCGATACCGCCCAGATCGAAGGATATGTTTCAGAAAATGACAACGGCATCACTGTCGTACTCGATACGAATCTGACAGAAGAACTTATGGAGGAAGGTTTCGTCCGCGAGATCATCAGCAAGATCCAGACCATGAGAAAGGAGGCGGACTTCGAGGTTATGGACAGGATCCGCGTAACCTATGACGGAACGGAGAAAGCTGAGACGATCTTTGAAAAATACAGCACTGTGATCAGCGGCGAAGTATTGGCTGACAGTCTTGTAAAAGCACAGGCGGCCGGCTATGTAAAGGAGTGGAAGATCAACGGTGAAGCGGTTACAATGGGTGTTGAAAAGGAAGGAAAATAAAACGATGTTCAGCAAAAGATTTGAGAAAGAAACATTTAAAGAGACGGTAAAAAACAATGTCAGGACATTGTACAGAAAAACGATAGAGGAAGCGACTCCGCAGCAGCTTTTCCAGGCGGTATCTTATGCAATCAAAGATGTTATCTTTGATGACTGGTTCGCAACACAGAAGGCATATGATGAGGCGGATGCAAAGACAGTGTACTACATGTCCATGGAATTCCTGATGGGGCGTGCCCTGGGCAACAACCTCATCAACATGACGGTTTACAAAGAAGTAAAAGAAGCGCTCGACGAAATGGGACTCGATCTGAATGTGATCGAGGATCAGGAGCCGGACGCAGCGCTTGGAAACGGAGGTCTCGGAAGACTTGCGGCGTGCTTCCTTGATTCCCTTGCTACACTCAATTACCCGGCATACGGCTGCGGTATCCGCTACCGCTATGGTATGTTCAAGCAGAAGATCGAGAACGGCTACCAGGTAGAGGTTCCGGATAACTGGCTGAAGGAAGGCAATCCGTTTGAGCTCCGCAGAGAAGAGTATGCAAAGGAAGTCCGCTTCGGAGGAAATATCCGCTTTGAGAAAGATCCGGAGACAGGAAAAGATAAATTTATCCAGGAAAACTATGAGTCAGTCCTGGCGATCCCGTACGATATGCCGATCGTAGGATATGGCAATCACGTAGTAAACACACTGCGTGTGTGGGATGCAAAGGCGATCACAGACTTTAAGCTTGATGAGTTTGACAGAGGAAATTATCACAAGGCAGTAGAGCAGGAGAACCTTGCAAAGCTGATCGTAGACGTTCTTTATCCGAACGACAATCATTATTCGGGAAAAGAGCTCCGTCTGAAACAGCAGTATTTCTTTGTGTCAGCCAGCCTGCAGGCGCTGATCGCAAAATATAAGAAAAAGCACAGCGATATCCGCAAACTGTACGAGAAAGTCGTTATCCAGATGAATGATACCCATCCGACAGTGGCTGTTCCGGAGCTGATGCGTCTTCTGATCGACCAGGAAGGCTTAAGCTGGGAAGAGGCATGGGATGTTACGACAAAGACATGTGCTTACACGAACCACACGATCATGGCAGAAGCTCTTGAGAAATGGCCGATCGACCTGTTCTCCAAGCTTCTCCCGCGTATCTACCAGATCGTGCAGGAGATCGACCGCCGCTTCCTCATTAAAGTACGCGAGATGTATCCGGGCAATGAGGAGAAAGTCAAGAAGATGGCGATCCTCATGGACGGCCAGGTGCGCATGGCGAATATGGCGATCATCGCAGGCTTCTCTGTAAACGGTGTTGCCAAGCTCCACACAGAGATCCTGAAGCACCAGGAGCTGAAAGACTTTTATGAGATGATGCCGGAGAAGTTCAATAACAAGACGAACGGTATCACACAGAGACGTTTCCTGGCTCACGGCAACCCGCTGCTGGCGGACTGGATCACAGACAAGATCGGCGACGGCTGGATCACGGATCTGTCCCAGATCGCGAAGCTGAAACCGTATGTCGACGATGAAAACGCGAGACGTGAATTCATGGATATCAAGTACAAGAACAAAGTGCGTCTTGCAAAATATATCAAAGAGCATAACGGTATCGACGTGGATCCGAGATCGATCTTTGATGTACAGGTAAAACGTCTGCATGAATATAAGCGTCAGCTGCTGAATATCCTGCATATCATGTATCTGTACAATCAGATCAAAGAACATCCGGAGATGTCCTTCTATCCGCGGACATTTATCTTCGGAGCAAAGGCGGCAGCAGGATACCTGAGAGCGAAAGAGACGATCAAGCTGATCAACTCTGTTGCGGAAGTGGTGAACAATGACAGAAGCATCAATGGAAAACTGAAGGTTGTCTTTATCGAGGACTATCGTGTATCCAACGGAGAGATCATCTTTGCGGCTGCTGATGTCAGCGAGCAGATTTCCACTGCATCCAAGGAGGCCTCAGGTACAGGAAACATGAAGTTCATGCTCAACGGCGCGCCGACACTGGGAACTATGGACGGTGCAAATGTGGAGATCGTTCAGGAAGTCGGCGAGGAGAATGCATTTATCTTCGGACTGAGTTCAGAGGAAGTCATCAACTACGAGAACAACGGCGGATACAATCCGCAGGATATCTACTTTAACGACTGGGAGCTCAAGAGAGTTGTGGATCAGCTTATGGACGGAACATATTCTCACGGCGATCACAATATGTACAAGAACCTGTACAACTCTCTGCTCAATACGCAGAGCACAGACAGAGCGGATATGTATTTCATCCTGAAAGATTTCCGCTCCTACGCTGACGCTCAGAAGAGAGTGGAGGAAGCATACAGAGACCAGAACAGATGGTCAAGGATGGCGATGATGCAGACTGCATGCAGCGGCAAATTCTCATCAGACAGAACGATCGAGGAGTATGTAAGAGATATCTGGCATCTGAAAAAGGTGACAGTTCATTCATACGAGGAAGAATAGGAGGATGTTATGAGATACGGTTATGATTATGGTTACAGCTACGGTATTTCAGATTCCGTTTTTGCGGCTCTTATGTCCATCTACCTGATCATATTCATGGTGGCTCTGATCTTCTGGATCGTTGAATATGTATTCTACGGGATCGGTTTATATACGATCGCCAGAAGAATGGGGAAAAATTATCCGTGGCTGGCATTTATCCCGTTTGCAAGAAAATATCTTCACGGCGAGCTTGCGGAGACGATCGAGTTAAAGACAAGAAAGATCAAAAATCCGGGAATATGGAAACTGGTGCTCCCGATCATAGCAGGAGTTGTGGCTTCGATTTTTATGATCATTTTTATGCTGCTCCTCGGTGTTGGCACGTTTATGGGAATCAGCGCCTACGGATATGGAATCAGCGGAGGAGTGATCCTCTCTGCGGTAGTGCTTATCATTATCCTGGCCGTTGCAGTGATGCTGTATGAAGCGGTTTACAGAGCGCTGTGTGTATTGATCAATGTCAGGATCTATGAAAGATTCACCGCTCATAATATGGGAATCGCACACGCAGTACTATCTGCACTTGTTCCGCTTTACGAAGCGTTCTGTCTGTTCCTGATGAGGAATAAGGAGTTCAATCCGGGAATGGGGCCGAAGCTGACGCCTCCGCCGGCACCGATGCCGCCTGTCTATCCGACAGCTCCGGTTCAGCCTGCAGGAGAACAGAAGGATCCTCTGGTACAGCCTGCGGATCCAGGTACAGCCTCGGAGGAATCATGGAGCCCGGAGGCAGACACCGCCGGGACGCCGGTTCAGACGGAGCCGGCAGCAGCCGGGGCGGAGCGCCCTGAGCCTTCAGCCTCTCCGGAGAGCAGTATGGCGGCGGAAGGATCTTCCGAACCCGAAGCAGGATCTGTTCAGCCGGAGACAGCAGTTCCGGATCAGGAGAAGAATGACAATATGTTCTAGAATACAGCAGCCCTTCATACAATAGAGTATGGAGGGCTGTTTTCATGAGACGGTATTATATCAGGCAGAAAATGAAGTCACTCGGTGCCTTTCTCATCATACTGATCCTGTTTCCGTACATAGTCTCTGTGTTTGTAAACGGAACGGATATCAGAGCCGGAAGCGACGGCTCCCCGCATGTGAAGGTCAGGACGGCCGGGGCGGGGGGAGAAGAAACTGTCGTGGAACTCGGATGGAACGAATACCTGGCGGGGATACTTGAGCGGGAGATGCCGGAGGACTATGAGACAGAAGCCATGAAGGCGCAGGCGGTCCTTATCAGGACCAGTCTTTATCAGTCTTTGGAGAATTCGGAGGACAAGATATTGTCCGAGGAATATATGCCGAGAAGCGCAATGGAGAAGAAATGGAATCTCTCGGAATATAAAAAATATTACCGGAAATATCTCAGCGCCGTGGAAGAGACGGACGATATGGTGCTCTTCTACGGAGATACCTATGCCTGGACGCCGTTCCATCAGTCCAGCAGCGGTATGACCCGCAGCGCGGAGGAAGTCACAGGAAGCAGTGATTATCCGTATCTTGCGGTCAGAGAATGCCCGCTGGACAAGGAGGCTGACAATGAGATCCAGGTGTTTGAATTTGAGTACAGGGAGATACAGAATCTTTGCCGGGAGTTTCTTGTGGCGGAGGAGGGAAAAGAGGCGGCAGAGACAGGATATTCTTTTTCGGACTTTGAGATCCAGAGCTATGATTCGGCGGGATATGTAAAGAGTATGAGGATCGGTGAAACTGTATGCACGGGAGATCGGTTCCGCGATGCCCTTTCCCTTCCGTCAAGCTGCTTTTCTTTCAGTGAGAGTGAAAAAGGGCTGGTGGTCACTGTCACGGGAAACGGCCATGGTCTGGGAATGAGCCAGTGGACTGCCAATGAAATGGCAAAAGAGGGAAATACCTGCGAAGAGATCCTTCAGTTCTTCTTTGAGGGAACAACGGTGAACCGGGAAATTCAGGAGACAGACCTTCTCTGAACAGCTGCAGAGAAAGAATTGTTATATTTTTTGAAAACAGAATAAGCTGTCTGCTTTCTGGCAAAAATATAGCCAGAGGTGATGATTATGAATAAAAACGAAAGGCCGTCCTTCCTGAGAGGGAGAGGCGCTGCGGTCGGTCTCGTAATCTGCTTTGTCGCAGTCATTGCAATAGCTGGGGCGTATACATTTAACAATTATAAGAAACAGATGAATGAGCAGGTGGCGAAAGCGGAGGACCAGGCAGAAGAGCTTACAGAAGACAAGAGCAAGGAGGCGGCAACGGACGATATCGTCCTGCCTGAAGAAGATGATAAGGAGGAAGACGGCGCTCAGGAAGAGCAGACAGAGATTCCACAAGAAACTCCGGCGCAGGATGGCGCGGCAGGAGGGGAGGCTCCAGCGTCCGGAGCCGCGGCGGACGTATGGTTCAGCGAGGACAGTACACTCACCTGGCCGGCAAGCGGTGCGGTCCTGATCGGCTACAGCATGGATCAGACTGTTTTCTTCTCGACGCTGGAGCAGTATAAGTATAATCCCGCGCTTATCATCGGCGGAGAAGTGGGAGAGACTATCTCTGCTTCTGCGGCCGGGATCGTGACCAATATTGAAGATACGGCGCAGACAGGAACTACCGTGACCCTTGATATGGGCAACGGCTACAGCGCAGTCTACGGCCAGCTTACAGACGTTCCACTCTCAGTCGGAGATTATGTGGCGTCCGGTGAGACAGTGGGAATCCTGAACGAGCCCACAAAATATTACAGTGTAGAAGGACCCAATCTCTATTTCGAAATATTAAAAGACGGCACCCCCGTCGACCCGATGAACTTTATGGAGTAGCATCGAGCCGTGCGGAGATATAAATATGGGGCCGGAGGAAAATTTATTTTTCTCCGGCCCCATATTTATATCTCCATAGGGCGACAGCCCGCAGCGAGATGGAGCAAAGCGGAATCGAGCTGGCACGGCGTG
>ERZ1643246.657-NODE-657-length-42949-cov-13.291066_pt1 | contig 42949 bp, 38 predicted proteins | sample MGYA00579265_ERZ1643246 | MGnify/ENA primary metagenome ERZ1643246 (study PRJEB29033, sample SAMEA4952261) | chicken gut metagenome | biome: Broiler Chicken; feature: Gastrointestinal Tract; material: Caecum | place: Ireland | collected 2018 | study: Broiler... | reverse complement strand
CGGATACCGCAACTATTCTGACAGGCGGAAGTTACCTTTTTTCGTGTGTCTGAAAATGTGTTTCCGCAGGAATCGCAGGCATCAGAAAAAGCAGAGGAGGGATTTATGACATTTTCGATTGAGACGGGCGTACCGGTGTTGACGGTATTCCTGCAGGGATTGCTGAGCTTCTTTTCTCCCTGTGTGCTCCCGCTTGTGCCGCTGTATATCGGCTATCTGTCCGGCGGCGCAAAAGTAGTGGAGGCGGACGGGACGATCCGTTATCCCCGGGGAAAGGTTTTGCTGCATACCGTGTGTTTTGTGATCGGGATCAGCTTCGCCTTTTTTGCTCTCGGGTTTGGCTTTTCTGCCCTTGGACGGTTCTTTTCGGGAAACCGGACGATGTTTGCGCGGGTCAGCGGGATTCTTATGATCCTGTTCGGTGTTTATCAGACGGGAATCCTCGGCCATCTGAGAATTGCCGACAAAGAGCACCGTATCCATTTCCGTCTGGACCGTTTTACGATGAATCCTCTGGTGGCGCTGCTGTTTGGCTTTACGTTCAGCTTTGCGTGGACGCCCTGCGTGGGTCCGGCGCTGGCGAGTGTGCTTCTGATGGTTTCGACGGCAGCGTCCCCGGTGGCGGGGTATCTGCTGATCGGTGTGTATACGGCAGGATTTGTTCTTCCGTTTCTGGCGGTCGGTCTCTTTACGGGTACCGTACTCGGGTTTTTCCGGAGACATCAGAGGATTGTGCGGTATTCGGTGAAGGCGGGCGCCGTGCTGATGATCCTGCTCGGTGTGATGACGTTCAGCGGATGGATGAACGGCCTGACCGGCTATCTCTCTTCCTTTGGGACACAGTCCGGTGCCACGGCAGTTGCGCAGTCCGATGTGTCTGCAGATGTGCAGTCCGATGTGTCGGCGGATGTGCAGATCGGAGATTCCGGGGATATACCGGAAGCGGCGTCTGACTCGTCGTCGGATGACGCAGCTGACACATCTTCTGATCCTTCGAAAGAAACGGCACAGGCGGAAGAACTTCCAGATGCCCCGGATTTCACACTGACGGATCAGTATGGAAACGAGCACACTTTGTCTGAGTATAAGGGGAAAACCGTTTTCCTCAATTTCTGGGCTACCTGGTGCGGTCCGTGCAAGATGGAGATGCCGGATATTCAGGCACTGTATGAGGAATACGAGGAGAATTCCGGGGATCTGATCGTCCTTGGCGTTGCGAATCCGAAGACAGAGGAGTATCCGAACAATGCCGACGAGAGCCAGGAAGAGATCGAGGCGTTTCTGGAAGAGAACGGTTATACCTATCCGGTGGTGATGGACACGACCGGCGCAAGTTTTGCTGCCTACGGAATTTCAGCGTTTCCGACCACTTTTATGATCACTGACGAGGGAAAGGTTTTCGGATACGCCAGCGGTACGTTGACCAGCGAGATCATCCACAGTATTGTGGAACAGACGATGACAGGCGTGCGGGCGGAGTAGCGGTGCCGTGCCTTCCTGACACAGCGAGCGGGTCTGGAAGATGGAAAAATGGAACAGGAGAGAAGTGATATGGTGGAGTGTCTGGTAGTGGGGATCGGCGGATTCATCGGCTCCGTCTGCCGGTATCTGATCGGTCTGATCCCGGTAAGAGAAGGTTGGATTTTTCCGGTGAAGACTTTTCTGATCAATATTGTCGGCGCATTTGTCATCGGGATGATCGCCGCGGCGACAGTGAAAAACAGTACGCTCAGTCCCAGACTGGTACTGTTTCTCAAAGTGGGAGTCTGCGGAGGATTTACGACATTTTCGTCCTTTGCGCTGGAAACCGGCGACCTGATCCAGAGCGGGAACGCGAGACTGGCGCTGCTCTATGCAGTGCTCAGTATGGCCGCCGGAGTGGCAGCGGTTTTCGCCGGGGAGGCAGTAATCCGATGAAAGGCGGAGCAATCCGTAGCATCCTTGGGGGCAAAATACCCTTTGACCCTGTGAGAAGATCCTTTCGGCTTTGCCGGGAGGATTTTTCTTTCAGAAAGATTTTGTATACATAAAACGGCAGATCCGTTATAATGGTAATAGTAAAAAAGGTGACAGTCCGGGGCGTGGACGATTCCGGAAGAAGAGTAGGTGGAAAGAAAAATGATGGGTAGGGAGAAGAAAAGACTGTTTACAGGATGCGAACAGGCGGAGCACAAGGATGACGGAAGATCCGTGGAAAGATACGAGACAGCAATCGGAGCGGTGAAGGTCTGTCGTGATCTTCCGTATCCGTGTGTTCCGGAACCGGTGGCGGAAGAGAAAGACGGAAAGATCCGGCGGATCGTCACCGCGTCCCACAGCTTTCGTCTGCATGGCGCGCAGACGGCGGAGCTCGCGCCTGTCGTCTATCAGAGCTGTATGCATCCGGAGCAAATCCGCATTTATCCGGTGGAACTGGATTTCACAGACGGGGAAATTTCGTTTCGGATCCGTGGACAACAGTGGAAAATCCAGGAAAAAGAATCTGGCTCTGTGGAAATCTTCGACTGGAAGCCGAAACTGGAAAAGAAAAGCTGCATCCCGTGTACGAACTGCGGAAAATGCAGCTGGTAAAGAAGGGATGTAAAAGGAAGGGTGGTGTTATGGAGCGATGGCAGTGGCTGCTTTTGGCGGTTCCGGAGATGGCGGCAGGAACCGGAACGTATTTTCTCCTGAAATACCGGCTGGACAGTAAATGGAAGATTCTCGCAAAGTGTATGGTCACCTGGATGGCGGTCTGTACGGCAGCGGCGGGGGTAATCCTGCAGAATGCAAATCCATTTGGCAGCCTGATCTTCTGGGCGATGGTGCTGTTTCTGGCGGCGGATGGTTTGCTGGAAATCCGTTTTCCGGCGGGAGCAACGGTATTCGCGCTGGGTCATGGATTGCTGATCGTCTGGTATTTTCTGCAGGGCGGCCTGCATCCGATGACGGCGGCCGTCTTTGTCGTCCTGTGTCTCGCGGCGATCCTTTTGTTCCGGAGAGAGTGCAGAAAACTGTGGGGGGAAAAGAAATACCAGTACCTGATCGGACTGTTATTTTATCTGGCGTTTCTGATGCTGATGGTCTCGATGGCGGTGCTGCTCCCGGCATCGGTGGGCGCAAAGGGGTTCCTGCCTGCGGCCGGAGCCTTTGCGTTCGCAGTTTCGGATATGATGGTCGGAAAGAATGTCCTGGTCGGACTTTCCAGACGGAAGAATGATTTCGCACTGTGTCTGTACTATGCCGCAGTGCTTGCCATCTCACTGATGACATGGGGGCAATGCGAACGGCAGGATCGTGTGAGACAAAAAAGAGTCAAAACCTGGAGGTGAAGGAACATGAGAATGTATGATCTGATCATGAAAAAGAGAAACGGCGGATCCCTGAGCCGGGAGGAGATCCAGTGGATGATCACAGAGTATACCGGCGGGAGGATCCTGGACTATCAGATGTCCGCTTTTCTGATGGCGGTATATTTTCAGGGAATGAGTGAAGCGGAGACGCTGGATCTCACGATGGCGATGGCTCATAGCGGAGAGATGCTGGATCTTTCCGGAATACAGGGCGTCAAGGTGGATAAACACTCCACCGGCGGGGTCGGAGATAAGACGTCTCTGGCGCTGACACCGATGGCGGCGGCCTGCGGACTTCGGGTGGCGAAGATGAGCGGGCGCGGCCTGGGACATACCGGGGGAACCATCGACAAGCTGGAGAGTTTCTCCGGATTTTCAACAGAACTCTCTGCAGAGCAGTTTGAAGAGCAGGTCAACCGCATCGGTATTTCGATCATAGGCCAGACGGCGGATCTGGCTCCGGCGGACAAAAAGCTTTATGCGCTGCGGGATGTGACGGCTACCGTGGATCAGATGGCGCTGATCGCCAGCTCGATCATGAGCAAAAAGCTGGCGGCCGGCGCCGATGCGATCGTGCTGGATGTAAAGACGGGAAGCGGCGCTTTTATGAAGACAGAGGAGGACGCGCTGGCTCTGGCGCGGGAGATGGTCCGGATCGGAAACGGCGCGGGAAGACATACGATTGCGATCGTGTCGGATATGGATCAGCCGTTGGGCAACTCTGTCGGCAATGCGCTGGAGGTGCAGGAGTCAATCGCGACGCTGCGCGGCGAGGGGCCGGAGGACTTCACAGAACTCTGCCTGACGCTCGGCTCCTGTATGCTGATCGCCGGACAGAAGGCAAAGTCGACGGAAGAAGCAAGGGAAATGCTGCGGAAAGTGATCGACGACGGCAGCGCACTGAGAAAGCTTGCCGAGTTCGTCGAAGCCCAGGGCGGCGACCCGGCGCAGGTCTGGCATCCGGACCGCCTGCCGGCAGCACAGATCGTGGAACCGGTTCCGGCGCCGGAGGAAGGGTATCTTCAGGCAATCCAGTGTGAGGAGATCGGGAACTGTTCGATGATCCTGGGCGGCGGCAGAGAAACGAAAGAGAGTACGCTGGATCTGTCGGTGGGATTGGTCCTGCACAAGAAGGTCGGAGACTTTGTGAAAAAAGGAGAGCTGATGGCGACGATCTACGCCAATGACAATGAGAAGAAAAACGAGGCGGCCCGACGGTATCTGGCAGCATGCAGGATCGGCATGGAGCCGGTGGAAAAACCAAAACTGATCAAGGCGGTCATACGCTGAACGAATGCCGCCGCACAGCGGCCTCCTTCCATGCCGGTCAGCGCCGAGCGCTGCGTCATTACCGGGCAGTCAGAGGTTCTCTTGCCCCGTTGTTTCGGTACTGGCTGGGAGAAACGCCCATTTCTTTTTTGAAAATCTTCGCAAAATAGGCGGAGCCGCCAAAGCCGGTCTGTTCGGCGATCTGCGTGATGGAAAGATCCTTATCCCGGAGCAGCGGCAGGCTTTGCTCGACCCGGTAATTCAGCAGATAGTCGAACAGGGAGATCTTCATATGCTTCCGAAAGAAGCGGCAGCATTCGCTTCTGCTGATATTTATGTGCTTGGCTACGTCCTCCAGCGTGATCTTTTCCCGGTAATGGCTGTGGAGATAATCCAGCATTGCCCGGAGACGTTCCGTCTCCCGGACCACACGCTCCGCGGCAGGCTGCAGTTCCATGGTTTCATGGAGAAACAGTGTCTGCCAGAATCCGGAGAGTTCCCGTTGGATCTCCAGCTCGTATGTCGGCGTGGGGTGGAGGAATAGCTGGTAAATGTTATGGAACCGTTCCAGGGTTTCTTTTTCCCATGCGACGGCAGGGGAAAAGCTGACGGACGACAGGCGGGCGCTGGTCAGCACCGGCTCCATAAAGCGGGTGTGGATCCGGTTGCCCTCGAACCCGGAGATCAATCGGGGCAGGAAGGTAATGGAAAAATATTCACAGTCCCGCCCTTCCAGCATCCGTCCGGTGTGGAGGGCGTTGGTATTGCAGAACAGGCCGTCGCCCGCCTGCATGTGGTAGATGCGGTCGTTGACCTGGTATTCCATATCCCCGGACAGAAATAGCGTCAGCTCGATTTCCGGGTGCCAGTGCCAGGAGAAGGAGCCTCTCTCATAGGAGGAGAGCACTTCATGGCTGGCGAGAAACGGGAATTCATAGGAACCGTGGGACTTCACTTCTTTTCCGGTATCGTTGAGATGGATCTGCATTGGACGGGATTCTCCTTACATAGATATAATGAGGTCAGGGTCAAAAGGTCTTTTGACCCTGACCTCATTATATCTATTTCTGAAATTTCACGCAAGCGCAATATAGTTATCATATTGGACAACATTCTTATTGATAATGTCCGGCAGTTTTTATATACTGGAAGTACAGAGAGGAAGTCAGACTTCCAATTCAGGCTGCGGCCGGATGACAGAAAGGAGACAGTGATGAAACAGAAACTGCTGGAATGCTTTGCACAGCAATACGGAGGAGAGGGCGATATCCGTACCTATTTCGCCCCGGGACGGGTAAATCTGATCGGAGAGCACACCGATTACAATGGAGGCCATGTGTTTCCCTGTGCGCTGACCATCGGTACCTACATGGCGGCGAGAAAGAGAGAAGACAGAAAACTTCGCTTTTATTCTATGAATTTTGAACGTCTGGGCGTGATCGAGTCCTCCCTGGACGATTTCCAGATGGGAAAAGAAGGCAATTGGACCGCATATCCGAAGGGCGTTATGTGGACCTTCATCAAGAAAGGGTACCCGGTAGAGCAGGGAATGGATATTGTATTGTTCGGAAACATTCCCAATGGCTCCGGACTTTCTTCCTCCGCATCCGTCGAGGTAGTGACAGGCGTGATGCTGCGGGATATGTTCGGCCATGACCAGCTGAGCAACACAGACCTGGCCCTGTTCGGTCAGTATTCCGAAAATAATTATAACGGTGTCAACTGCGGGATCATGGATCAGTTCGCAGTGGCGATGGGCAAGAAGGACTGCGCGATTTTCCTGGACACCAGCAACCTTTCCTATGAATATGCGCCGGTGAAACTGGAGAATGCCCGCATCGTTATTGCCAGCAGCAACAAGAAGCGCGGACTGGGAGATTCCAAGTACAACGAGCGCCGCAGCGAATGTGAGACCGCGCTGGCGGAACTGCAGACCGTGAGCAGCATCCGCAGCCTCGGAGAACTGACGATGGAGGCTTTTGAACAGATCCAGTCGGCCATCAAGGATCCGGTGCGCGTGAAACGTGCCCGCCATGCGGTAGCGGAAAACCAGAGGACCATCGAGGCGGTGAAGGCACTGAAAGCCAACGATATCAAGAAATTCGGAGAACTGATGAATGAGTCCCACGTTTCCCTGAGAGACGATTATGAAGTGACCGGGATCGAGCTGGATACTCTGGTAGAGGAAGCATGGAAGTGTCCGGGCGTGATCGGTTCCCGTATGACGGGCGCAGGCTTCGGCGGATGTACGGTCAGCATTGTGGAGAACGACGCGATCGACGGATTTATCGAAAAGGTAGGAACTGCATATAAGGAGAAAATCGGTTACGCGGCAGATTTCTATGTAGTGGACATCGGACCGGGTGCGGGAGTTCTGGCGTAAGGAGGCGCTGAAAACATGATCGAAGAAAGTATTGCCAAGCTGGTACAGTATGGAATGGAGCAGGGACTGCTGAAAGCAGACGACCGGATTTATGCGGTAAACCGGATCCTGGAAGTCCTGAAGATGGACGATTATCAGGAACCCGCCCAGGTTCCGGAACATCCGGATCTGGAGGAAACGCTGAACGAGCTGCTGGATTATGCGGCGGAAAAGGGTCTGCTGGAGCATAACAGCATCGTTTACCGGGATCTGTTTGACACGAAGCTGATGGACTGCCTGATGCCGAGACCGTCCGAGGTAACGGCAAAATTCCACGAACTGTATCAGAAAAGTCCGGTGGAGGCGACGGATTACTTTTATAAGCTGAGCCAGGATTCCAACTATATCCGCCGTTACCGGATCAAAAAGGATATGCGCTGGAGCGTGAACAGTCCTTACGGTTCCATCGATATTTCCATCAACCTTTCCAAGCCGGAAAAGGATCCCAAGGCGATCGCGGCGGCGAAACTGGCAAAACAGAGCGGATATCCCAAATGTCTGTTGTGCAAGGAAAATGTGGGGTATGCCGGACGCGTCAATCATCCGGCCCGCCAGAACCACAGGATCATCCCGCTGAAGATCAACGGAACCGACTGGGGCTTCCAGTATTCCCCGTATGTATATTACAACGAGCATTGCATCGTTTTCAACTTTGAACATATTCCGATGAAGATCGAGCGGGCAACTTTTGTGAAACTGTTTGATTTCATCAAGCTGTTTCCGCACTATTTCATCGGTTCCAACGCGGATCTGCCGATCGTCGGCGGTTCCATCCTGAGCCATGACCATTACCAGGGCGGACATTATACCTTCGCGATGGCGAAGGCTCCGATTGAACAGCACTTTGCGATTCCGGGTTATGAGGACGTGGAGGCAGGCATTGTAAAATGGCCGCTTTCCGTCATCCGTATCCGCAGCAAGGACGAGAAGAGACTGATCGATCTCGCGGAGCATATCCTGGAGTGCTGGCGCGGTTATACTGACGAATCCGCATTTATTTTCGCCGAGACGGACGGGGAACCGCACAACACGATCACGCCGATCGCCCGCAAGGTGGACGACACCTTCGAGCTGGATCTGGCACTGAGAAACAATATCACCACGGAGGAATATCCGCTGGGCGTTTACCATCCCCATGCCGAGTATCATCATATCAAGAAAGAAAACATCGGCCTGATCGAAGTTATGGGATTGGCGATCCTGCCGGCCCGCCTGAAAGAGGAGATGGAGCTTCTTGCCGAATATCTGGTGGAGAAAAAAGACGTCCGCTCCTGCGAGGCGTTGGAGAAACATGCGGACTGGGCGGAAAAGATCCTGCCGCTGCATCCGGAACTGAACAGGGACAACGTGATGGACATCCTGAAAGAAGAGATTGGCCAGGTATTCGTCAAAGTTCTGGAAGACGCTGGCGTTTACAAGTGTACCAAAGAGGGAAGAGAAGCGTTCACAAGATTTCTGAATACTCTTTGATGGAAAACGAAAAAGAAAGAGTTCATTACCGGGACTCTTTCAGACATCCGGCCATCAGGAACCATTTCCGGCGGGCCGGAGGTCCATAGGGGGATTAACGTCATAAGGTCTGGAAATGTGCAGACCGGGCGGTTACATAAGGCAGCACAGGGTCGGACGGTCATGCCCCAGCGTTATGACCGGAGGATCCGTAAGATCATAGAAAGAAAAAATGGAGGACAAGCACATGAGAATCTTAGTTACCGGAGGCGCCGGATATATCGGAAGCCATACCTGTGTGGAACTGCTGAACGAGGGATATGAGGTTGTCGTTATGGACAATCTTTACAATTCCAGTGAAAAGGCTCTGGATCGCGTGGAGCAGATCACAGGAAAGAAAGTAACCTTTTACAAGACAGACATGCTGGACCGCGAAGGTGTAAAGGAAATTTTCGACAAGGAAAAGATCGATGCGGTCATCCACTTTGCGGGACTGAAAGCGGTGGGAGAGTCTGTGAGAAAACCCATCGAGTATTATACCAACAATATTTCCGGAACCCTGATCCTCATCGATGAGATGAGAAACCACGGAGTAAAGAATATTATCTTCAGTTCTTCCGCGACGGTTTACGGAGATCCGGCTGAGATTCCGATCACAGAGGAGTGCCCGAAGGGAACGCCGACCAACCCGTACGGCTGGACCAAGAGCATGCTGGAGCAGATCCTGACGGATGTTCATACAGCGGATCCGGAATGGAACGTGATCCTGCTCCGTTACTTCAATCCGATCGGAGCACATAAGAGCGGCTTGATCGGCGAAGATCCGAAGGGAATCCCGAACAACCTGCTTCCGTATGTGGCGCAGGTGGCGATCGGAAAACTGGACTGCATCGGTGTTTTCGGAAATGATTACGATACCCCGGACGGAACCGGTGTGCGTGACTATATCCATGTAGTGGATCTGGCGCGCGGCCATGTGAAGGCGATCCAGAAGCTGGCGGACAAAGAGGGAGTGTCCATCTACAATCTGGGTACCGGAAAAGGATACAGCGTTATGGATGTGATCCATGCGTTTGAGAAAGCGTGCGGTCATCCGCTGAAATATGAGATCAAGCCGCGCCGCGCGGGAGATATCGCGACCTGCTATTCCAAGTGCGACAAGGCAAAGAAAGAGCTGGGATGGGAAGCTGAGTATGGCATCGATGAGATGTGTGCGGATTCCTGGAACTGGCAGACGAAAAATCCGAATGGCTACGAAGGGTAAATAAACGGACGAAACCAGCCGCCGCCGTACATTGCTGAGAGGGCGCACGGCCGGCGCTGCTCCCGGTCCAGGGGGAGTGAACGCGCGTGTGCGCCGGGCGGCTGCGGGAATGTGGAAAATCTAAACGTTCAGAACCCCTTCCGGGTGGGTACCGGAGCGATTCGCCAGGAATTTTTGATAAATTCCCGGCTCAGCGCTCCTCAGGCTCCGGGCGTGAAGCCCTGCGCCTGCCCCTTCCGGAAGGGGTTCTGAGCGTTAAGATTTTCTCACATCCCCACAGATGCCCGGCGCACACGCGCGTTCACTCCCCCTGGACCGGGAGCAGCGCCGGCCGCACGCCCTCTCAGCAATGTACGGCGGCGGCTGGTTTCTTGAAAGAGAGAAGAAGTGAGTAATGGTGATGGGGAGTGACTGTTCGGCCAGATTGTGTGGTAAATGAGGCCGCTGGTTTCTGAAAACAGTAAATGAGAAATATCGGTTGAATTGTTATTATCTGTTTGCAGGCTGCGGAAACAGGAGTTGCTTACAGGCTGTTGGTCGGTGGGAGATCCAGACGGTAGGTGTATTCCGGGTAGATAATGTCGGTGCCGGATTTTTGAAAGGTGCTGCCGGATTTCCAGATCCGGAAGCCGAGTTTTTGCAGCAGGGCGTTGGAACCGGCGTTTTCGACGGCCACGTCGGCGGTGAAGGAGCGGACGCCGTTTTCGACGCCCTGCCGGATCAGCCGGCGGAGCGTTTCTGTGCCGTATCCCTGCCGCCAGTATTTTTGCCGGATGCAGTACCCGAAATCCCAGCAGGCGCCGTCTTCCCTGGGAACGACACTGCAGGTTCCGAGAAATTCTCCGCTTTCTTTATGGATCATCACCATCGGATACCAACTGGTGCTGTTTTCGATCCCGACAGCAAAATTCAGATATTTTTCACTGGCTTTCTCACGGGGAGGATCAGCCAGATATCTGCCGACCTCTTCGTCCAGCCAGAGAGAAAGGCAGTCCGGCCCGTCCGCCTCCTGTGTACTTCTTATGATCAATCGTTCCGTTTCCATTTCAGGCATTAACATGGGAAATCCTCCTTTTTATCGGCAAATTTAGTCGTCTCAAAAAAATCGTAACCGTTCACTAAAATGCACAGATCCTGCGGAACCGCTGCCGAATACCTGCCGGTCATGTTTCGCACCTTGAAATCTGCCATGCATCGGTTACAATATTAATCCTATGATACTCCCTTTGCAATATCAATTAATGAAAGAACACGGTTATTGTTTATATGGCCTGCGCATTTGCTGCACAGACCGTATGAAAACCGTAATGCCTGCAGGCATCCGGTTCATCGCGAAGCGATTTTTAACGATAGGATGCCGTAACAATTCAACCAGCCGAACAGAGAAACGTTTATCCTCAATTATCGTATCGCTTCCCCAAAAAACAGAAGGCGGCGGGGGCCGACGGCAGCCGCCCGCCCTACACGACTGCCGTCGGCCCCCGCCGCCTTCGTCCGCCCTCTCTTCACAGTAATTTCATAAAGTGTTGCTTGCGCATTGAAAATGAATCCATTATAATGTAATAATCAGGGTAATTGGCGGATGCTGATAAAAGCAACTATTTCACAGCTGTGAAATAGTTGACTTCACTGAGAAGACGCTGCAGGGACGAGGGATTTTCGAATTTTCCGGATCGACAGCGTCAGACAATAGATTTCTGCGTAAGGAGGAAGGAAATGGATAACAAGCCAAACAATCAGAACCAGGATCCGCAAGGCCCCGGAAACGGGGAAGGACCAAGAAATAAGCAGACGCTGCTTATGGTTCTTGTGTGCATCCTGGTTGCACTGATGTTTTTGGGGCTGATGAATAATGTTCTGGGAGACAGTTCACAGGAGGAAATCAGCTACAGCCAGTTTTTGCAGATGGTTGAAGATGATCAGGTGGACGAGGTAATTATTCAGTCGAATATTCTGACGATCATACCGGATCCGGACAGTTCTGATCCCCTTGCACCGTCGGAATATCAGACAGTTCTGGTGGGAGACGAGGAGTCGCTGAAGGAACTGCTGGATGAAAATGATATTCCATACAGAAAAGAAATGCCCGATGGAACCGCAAGCCTGATCTATTCACTGGTCTCCGTGCTTTTACCGGTGATCCTGTTGGTCGGCGTGATGGTATGGCTGATGCGGAGCATGAACAAAGGCGGCGGAATGATGGGCGGCGTCGGCAAGAGCAAAGCCAAGACGTATGTCCAGAAGGAGACCGGTGTTCTGTTTAAGGACGTGGCCGGTCAGGATGAGGCGAAGGAATCACTGCAGGAGGTTGTGGATTTCCTTCACAACCCCGGAAAGTATACAAAGATCGGAGCTAAGCTGCCGAAAGGAGCGCTGCTGGTCGGCCCTCCGGGTACCGGTAAAACGCTGCTGGCAAAGGCGGTGGCGGGAGAAGCTCATGTGCCGTTTTTTTCGTTGTCCGGTTCGGAGTTTGTGGAGATGTTCGTCGGCGTCGGCGCGTCCCGTGTCCGCGATCTGTTCGAGGAGGCGAAGAAAAACGCTCCCTGTATCATTTTTATCGATGAGATCGATGCCATCGGAAAAACCCGTGATTCTCACTACGGCGGAAATGACGAGAGGGAGCAGACTCTGAATCAGCTTCTCGCCGAGATGGATGGTTTCGATACCTCCAAGGGTCTTCTGATCCTGGCGGCAACGAATCGTCCGGAGGTTCTGGATCCTGCGCTGCTGCGTCCGGGCCGGTTTGACCGGAGGATCATCGTGGAACGCCCGGATCTGAAAGGGCGTGTGGAAATTCTGAAAGTACATGCGAAAAATGTCCTTCTTGATGAAAGTGTGGATCTGGAGGGGATCGCGCTGGCGACTTCCGGCGCGGTGGGCTCTGATCTCGCCAATATGATCAATGAGGCCGCGATCCTTGCGGTTAAAAACGGAAGAAAAGCCGTGTCTCAGAAGGATCTTCTCGAGGCGGTGGAAGTGGTTCTTGTCGGAAAAGAGAAAAAAGACCGTATCCTCAGCCAGGAAGAACGGAGAATTGTCTCCTACCATGAAGTCGGGCATGCGATGATCAGCGCGCTTCAGAAAGATTCGGAACCGGTACAGAAGATCACGATCGTGCCGAGGACGATGGGCGCGCTCGGCTATGTAATGCAGGTTCCGGAAGAAGAAAAATATCTGAACACCAAGAGCGAACTGGAAGCGATGATCGTCGAATGCCTGGGCGGCCGTGCCGCGGAGGAGATCGTATTCGGAAATGTGACAACAGGAGCGTCGAATGATATTGAGAAGGCGACCAAGATCGTCCGTGCGATGATCACTCAGTACGGAATGTCCGAGAAATTTGGCTTGATGGGACTTGCGACGCAGGAAAATCAGTATCTGGATGGACGTATTGTTCTCAACTGCGGGGATGCTACGGCGACGGAGATCGACCATGAAGTCATGCGGGTGCTGAAGGAGGCCTATGAGACGGCGAAGACCATGTTGGCGGCGAACCGCGAGACGATGGACAGAATCGCCGCGCATCTGATCGAAAAAGAAACGATCACAGGAAAAGAATTTATGGAGATTTTCCACAAGTCTCAGTCAGAGTCCGGAAAAGCACTTCCTTCCGGGGAGGAAGGCCAGACATCGGACGACGGTGTGACTGCGGATGACAGCCTGCCGGCAGACGGAGAGAAAACTGCACAGGGCAGCCAGCCCACAGGCGGAGAAGCGTCTGCACAGAATGGAGCGGCAGAAAGTAGCCTTCCCGTTGAAGATAACGTCTTGGAAAGCGAGACGGTTGAATATGTATAATGCGCAGAATTTCCGATGTATGAAAAAATGTTAGCGGTCCGGAGCAGGGCGGATGCCCTGCTCCGGATCGTTTTCGCATACTTGAGATGCCGCTGCCCGGAAGGCAGCGAAGTGATGGAAACCGGCAGTATGTCTGAGATCCGGAAGAAGCGGGATATTCTGCCGTATCGATGGAAAGCGTTTGTGAAAGGAAAAAAGCAATGGCATTTAATATAGAAGAAGAACTGAAAAAGCTTCCGGCAAAACCGGGCGTCTATCTGATGCACGACGCGGATGATACGATTATCTATGTCGGAAAGGCGATCTCTCTGAAAAACCGGGTCCGCCAGTATTTTCAGGAGAGTCGTGCAAAACGCCGGGGACCGAAGATTGAGCAGATGATTTCGCTGATCGATCATTTCGAGTATATTGTCACAGACTCGGAACTGGAAGCGCTGGTGCTGGAATGCAACCTGATCAAAGAGCACAGACCGAAGTATAATACGATGCTGATGGATGATAAGGCCTATCCGTTTATCAAAGTCACGGTTCAGGAAGACTATCCCCGCGTTATGTTTGCCCGGACGATGAAAAAGGATAAGGCAAAGTATTTCGGACCGTATACAAGCGCCCAGGCGGTCAAAGAGACGGTGGAACTGATCCGGAAATTGTATCAGATCCGTTCTTGTAATAAGAAACTGCCTCAGGAGCAGGGAAAAGACCGTCCCTGCCTTTATTATCACATCCACCAGTGCAAAGCGCCCTGCCAGGGATATGTGACGAAGGAGGAATACCGTGAGCAGATCCATCAGGCTTTGGATTTTCTTAACGGAAATTTCAGGGATATCATCCGGGAACTGCAGGAAAAAATGATGCGGGAATCGGAAGCTCTGAACTTCGAAAAGGCGAAAGAATACCGGGATATGATTGACAATATCCGGAGGATCGGCGAACGTCAGAAGATCACCAACAGCGACAGTGAGGACAAAGATGTGATTGCGCTGGCGATGGATCAGGAGGACGCTGTGGTCCAGATCTTCTTTATCCGTTCCGGTAAACTGATCGGCCGGGAACATTATTACCTTCAGATTGGGGAGGAGGATACCAAAAGTCAGGTATTGCTCAGTTTTATCAAGCAGTTCTACGCCGGAACTCCTTTTATTCCGAAGGAACTGATGCTCTCCGAGGAGATCGAGGAACAGGAGCTGATGGAGGAGTATCTTGGCAAGAAGAGAGGCGGGCGTGTTCACATTCGTGTTCCGAAAAAGGGATCGAAGGAAAAGTTGGTGGAACTGGCCCAGAGAAATGCAGAGATCGTTCTGAACCAGGACAGAGAGCGGATCAAGAGGGAAGAGGCCCGCACGACCGGGGCCATGAAGGAAATCTCCGGATGGCTGAACCTGCCGGGGCTGAACCGGATCGAGGCCTATGATATCTCAAATATCAGTGGATTCCAGTCGGTCGGCTCAATGATCGTCTATGAAAAGGGAAAACCGAAGCGCGCAGATTACAGAAAATTTCGGATCAAGTCGGTTCAGGGGCCAAACGATTACGCCAGCATGGAGGAGGTGCTGGGACGGAGATTTCAGCGCGGACTTCAGGAAGACAGCGGATTTGAGCGGCTGCCGGATCTGATCATGATGGACGGCGGCCGCGGACAGGTAAACGTAGCGCAGGAGGTTCTGGAGCATCTTGGCCTGTCGATCCCGGTCTGCGGTATGGTAAAGGATGACAAGCACAGAACCCGCGGACTGTATTACAATAACGTCGAGATCCCCATTGACCGGAGCAGCGAGGGATTTAAGCTGATCACCAGGATCCAGGACGAAGCCCACCGGTTTGCGATCGAATACCACCGGCTGCTGCGGAGCAAGGGACAGGTCCATTCCATTTTGGATGATATCCCCGGGATTGGACCGAGCCGCAGGAAGGCGCTGATGCGCCATTACCAGAGTTTGGATGAGGTTAAGAATGCCAGCGAGGAAGAGTTGAGCCAGGTTCCGTCCATGAACGCAAGGTCGGCCCGCCAGGTATATGAGTTTTTCCACAGCCCCGCAGAACCCCGCCCGGATTCGAAGACGGAGTAAGAGTCGTGCAAATGTGCAGACCTGGTTGAACTGTAACTGATTTTATGCTGTGTATCTGTAAAACAGATTGAATCCATGGTTTTCCTGTGCTAAAATTATAAAAAGCAGTATCTTGGTTAAGGCTGTATCAAGAAAAAGGGAGTCATTGAATGCAGGTTCGGGGACGGACAGGCAGAGATGGAGGAGTCCCTGGGAGGAGAAGAAATGAAGACAATCGGTTTAACAAAGCTGGTGGAGGAACTGAACCTGAAAAATCTGACACCGGATGTGGACATGGATGATGTGAAGATCGTGACGCCGGATATCAACCGTCCGGCGCTGCAGCTGACAGGGTATTATGAGCATTTCCCCAATGAGCGTGTGCAGATTATCGGGCATGTGGAATTTTCTTATCTGCAGCATCTGCCGGGAGAAGAGAGGATCAAGGCGTTCGAGGATTTCGTGTCCAAAAAGATCCCGTGTGTGATTTTTGCAAGAAATTCGCAGCCGGGCCAGGAACTTCTGGGACTGTGCGAAAAGTACCATGTTCCGGCGCTGGGAACGGATAAATCGACGTCCTCTTTTATGGCTGAGATCATCCGCTGGCTGGGTGTGCAGCTGGCACCGATGATTTCGATCCATGGTGTGCTCGTGGACGTTTTCGGCGAAGGTGTACTGATCATGGGTGAGAGCGGTATCGGAAAGAGTGAGGCGGCGCTGGAACTTCTGAAGCGCGGACATCGACTGGTCAGCGACGATGTGGTGGAGATCAGTCGTGTGAGCGATGTAACGCTGGTAGGAACCGCTCCGGATATCACCCGGCATTTTATCGAGCTGCGAGGTATCGGTATTATTGATGTAAAGACGCTTTACGGTGTTGAGAGTGTCAAGGATACGCAGTCGATCGACCTTGTCATTAAACTGGAGGAGTGGGACAAGGAGAAAGAGTACGACCGTCTCGGTCTGGAGGAGGAATACATTGAATTCCTCGGAAATAAGGTGGTCTGCCATTCGCTTCCGATCCGCCCGGGCCGTAATCTGGCGATCATTGTTGAGACTGCGGCTGTCAACCACAGACAGAAAAAGATGGGATATAATGCGGCTCAGGAGCTGTACAAACGTGTGCAGGCGAATCTGACCAAAAAAAGAGAAGGAGACGGATTTTGACAATGAAGAAATATGTATTTGGAATTGATGTGGGCGGAACAACGATCAAATGTGGACTGTTTCAGACAGACGGAACACTTCTGGAAAAATGGGAGATCCCGACGAGAACGGAACATGACGGCGACCAGATCCTTCCGGACGTGGCAAAAACTGTGTTAGACAAAATCAGTGAAAAAGGGATCGCCAAAGAAGAGGTGGCCGGCGTCGGTATCGATGTTCCCGGACCGGTCAATGAAAAAGGAGAGATCGCTGTGGCGGTCAATCTGAATTGGGGATACAAAGATATTGTCGGAGAACTGGGCAGCGCGATGGGCGGGATCCCGGTACAGGCTGCCAATGACGCCAACGCGGCGGCTCTCGGTGAAATGTGGGGCGGCGGCGGACGCGGCGCGAAAAATCTGATTATGGTGACGCTGGGAACCGGAGTTGGAGGCGGAATTATCATTGACGGAAAAATCGTTGCCGGAGCGCACGGGGCAGGTGGAGAGATCGGCCATGCCTGTGTGGATCCTGAGGAGCCGGAGGCCTGCAACTGTGGAAATCACGGATGTCTGGAGCAGATGGCGTCCGCGACGGGCATCGTTCGTCTGGCAAAACGTTATCTGTCGACTTATAAGGAAAAGACTGTGCTGAATCCGGAAAGGATCTCTGCGAAGTCTGTTTATGATGCACTGAAAGCAGGAGATGAAGCTGCGTCGGCGATCGTGGAGCAGGTTTCCGACTATCTGGGAAACGCGCTTGCGATCTTCTCCTGTGTGGTGGACCCGGAAATTATCGTAATCGGCGGCGGTGTCTCCAAAGCCGGACAGATCCTCATTGACGGAATAAAAAAATATTATCAGAAGTATGCATTTATTTCCTGTAAAGATACGCCGATTGTCCTGGCGGAGCTTGGAAATGACGCCGGAATCTACGGCGCGGCGAAACTAGCGCTGGACGGAGAGGTTTCGGTGCTGATCTGATATACAGAGACGTAACAGTCCGGCTGGCTGAACCGCCGGATTGAGACAGGGTGGTCCGCGGGACTGTCACAGACAGAAACAGAAAAAGAGAAGAAACCCCATATGACAGGGGCTTCTTCTCTTTTTTCATCTGCGCTCAATTTTCTGCGCAGTCAAAATTCTATAAGGAATGGATCCGCAGCAGTTCAGCCAGCGGAATTGTTACGGTGATTCTTCCGGAGTCTGTTCCGGCTGTTCCTGGGGCGTCTCGTCTCCGGGAGAGGTATCCGGCTCGGACGGAGTCTGTTCCGCATTCTGTTCGTCGGCGGACGAAGGATCCTGTGAGGAATTCTCAGAATTTTCCGTGTCATCTGTCGAGGCCGGCGTTTCCGTATCGGACGTATCCGGCGTCGGTGTAGCCGTCGGCGTCGGCGCTACGTAATGGCCGGAACAGCGCTGCGTAGGAACATCTGAGAGTGCATAATATTCTGTCACTGCGTCGCAGCTGGAACGGGCGAGGAGTCCGGTTTCGCTGCAGATGCTGACTTTCTTGACCGTTGCGGGCATCTCAAACTCCTTCTCGGGAAGATCCTCGTGGATCCGCTCCATGACCTTCTGCCACAGAAGTTTGTGGAAATCACGGTCACTGGACGGGATCTCAGTCTGTACGTCGTATCCTGTCCAGATGGCAGCGGTATAATAGGGAGTAAATCCTGCAAATACAAGGTTGGTGTAATCGTTCGTCGTACCGGTCTTTCCGGCAACTGCCATACCGTCGATCTGGCAGGCGGTCGCGGTACCTCTCTTGACGACATCCTCCAGCACACTGGTCAGCAGGTATGCGGTGCTCTCGCGGAAGATCTGAGTACTCTGCAGATTGGTATTGTCCAGCAGAATGTTGCCGTCGCTGTCCGTAACCTTGGTGTAAAGCACCGGTTTGATATATTTTCCGCCGTTGGCGATCGCCGCATACGCGCCGGTCAGCTCCAGATTGCTGACGCCGTTGGTCAGACCGCCGAGGGCGATGGACTGATGACTGCTCTCCGACGGGAGCAGATTGGCAAACCGGAATTTCGTCAGATATTCATAACCCGTTTCCGGGGTGATTTCTGTCAGCACTTTTACCGCCGGGATATTGTAAGACTGGACAAGCGCTTCCCGCACTGTCACATCTCCGTGATACCGTCCGTCGGAGTTTCGCACCGGTGTGCCGTCCTCGTAAGTGTACGGCTCGTCCTTGATGACCGTCGAGAGCGTGATCGCTCCGATATCCAGCGCCGGACCGTAAGCGGCCAGCGGCTTGAACGAGGAGCCCGGCTGACGGTAGCTGTCCGTCGCACGGTTCAGCGTCAGGCTGGCTGTCTTTTCTCCGAGTCCGCCGACGATCGCCTTTACATATCCGGTCGTCTGGTCGATGATCGTCATGCAGGCCTGGGGCTGCATGGTGAAATCGGTCCGTTCTGCAGTGATCGTGTCGCCTTCCCCGAGGATCGAAGCTTTGTAGGCGTCGATATAATTCTGCGCATCTTCCTCTGAATCAAACAGAAGATCGAATTCCGGATCCTCGTTGCGGAAGAAAAGCTGCAGCATCTCTTTGCTGTAATTCTGGACGGTTCCGTCAGCCTGTGTGACGGTAAGCGCCCAGTCAAGGCCGACCTGGGTATCCGGCGGATAGTTGTCCGGATTCTGGAATTCTTCATCCAGCACTGACTGGATCCAGGAATCCTGAGTGGTGTAGATATTGATCCCGCCGCTGTAGACAACATTTCGTGCCTGAACTTCTGTGTAACCCTTTTGTACCATCAGATCATCGATCACCTGGGAGATCACTTCGTCATTAAAATAGGAATAGGGAGTTTCCTGTTCCTCATACTGTCCCTGCATCTGGATGCGCTCATATACATTGTCATTGAGCGCTTCCTCATACTCGTCCTGAGTGATATATCCCTGTTCCAGCATATTGCTCAGCACTTTATTGCGGCGCTGCTGGTTGTTTTCCGGATGCGTTCGCGGGTTATATCGGGTGGGTGCCTGTGGGATCGCGGCGAGAACAGCGCATTCGGAGAGAGTCAGATCTTTGGCGTCTTTGCCGAAATAGGTCTGGGACGCAGTCTGTACCCCGTAGCAGCCGCTTCCGAGGTTGATCGTGTTCAGATAATTTTCGAGAATAACGCTCTTGGCGTCTTTTCCCTGTTCGGTCAGATATTTTTCCAGTTCAAGGGCCAGATACTGCTCCTGGAATTTCCGCTTGAATTTTTCCAGGGTGTTTTCCTCCATCCAGTCCGTGAATACATTGTTTTTCAGAAGCTGCTGGGTGATTGTGCTGGCTCCTTCGGTGAAATCGAAGCCGTTTGTAATACCCACAACAGCAGCGCGCAGAATGCCGCTCGGGTCTATTCCGTTATGCTCATAGAAACGTTCGTCTTCGATCGCTACGATCGCGTGCTGCATATCCAGCGGGATCTCATCGATGGAAACGGAAATACGGTTTCCTCCGGCGCCGGTCAGTTTCTGGATCTGATTACCGTCTGCATCGTAGATGAACGAGGCGTTTCCAAGAGGCATGATATTCACGTCCGAAATATCCGGTGCGCTGGCGATCAGTCCGCGGATGACTCCGATTGCGAGACATACGACCAGAACGACCAGAAGAAGCAGGAGAAAAAAGCCCGTCCGCAGCGCGTAGACACCGGCCGACCATCCAGCCTTATGGGCGGATGATGTCAGCCTGTCACGCTTGTCGGTGACACTCTTTTTTCCATAATTCATATCGTTCCTCCTTACTTGTGACAACCTGTAGGATGTTATATGGTAAGTATAACCATATTCGCATTATATCAAATATGCCGGAGCAAGAAAAGTCAAAATTGAAAAGTTCACAATTTCAAATCAGGTTTGCGCAAACCGTATGAAACGCGGCGCCTGCTGGCATCCAGCCCATCGCACGGCGATTTTCAATGGCTGGATGCCGGTAACTGTTCCGATGGAACTGTTACCAAAAGTTCACAATTTGGGCCTGTCAGCGTCTTGCCAGAGCCGGAAGGATGGGATATAATCGTAAGGTGGTAAAATTATTTGAAAGTCAAAACTTTTAAAGGAGTGTTGCTATGGTTGAACAGCTGCGGACGGTTTATCAGGGCGGCGTGGGAGAGATCGTGGAGAAGAAATCACGGTTTATTGCGACGGTACGGCTGGTGGAATCGGAGGAGGAAGCTCTGACGGTCCTGGAAGCGGCCAGAAAGAAGTACTGGGATGCCACACATAATTGTTTCGCATATGTGATAGGAGAGCGCAGGGAGACGGTCCGGTGCAGCGACGACGGAGAGCCTTCCGGAACGGCGGGACGGCCGATGCTGGATGTGCTGCTGGGTGAGGAGATCACGAATATCATCGTCATTGTGACAAGGTATTTCGGCGGAACACTGTTGGGAACCGGCGGGCTGGTGCGGGCTTATTCCCGGGCGGTTCAGGAGGGACTGGCGAACAGCAGGATCATCGACCGGAAATACGGGGTCCGTATGGAGATCCGATCGGATTACACCGGGATCGGAAAGATCCAGTACCTTCTTGCGTCCCGTCAGATCCCTGTGCTGGATACGCAGTATACGGACCAGGTGGTGACAGAGGTTCTGCTGCCGAAAGGGCAGGCAGATCAGGTCAGAGCTGAGATTACGGAAGGGACCAACGGACGGGCTGAGATGAGGGAGACGGAGGAACTGTATTTTGCAGTCCTTGACGGGGAGATCCTTTATAAGGATGCGTTGACACAGCACAAGACCCTGCAGGTATAGAGAACATCAGGAGCATAAACAAATTTAATGGTTTTGTTGCAATATTGTCAAAATTTTTGACAAGAAATGTGTTATAATCGGTAACAGTTCGGCCAGACAGAAAGATTTATTCCGCTGGTTCTTTGAGGCAGAGGGAGAGACACAAACGAAAAGGGGTAGGAACACAAATGAAAAAAAAGAAAAAAATCCTGTTGGGCATTGCCGGGGGACTTTTCGTGCTGATGATCGGCGCGTATACGGCAAATGCGCTTCATTTTCGAACGCACTTTTATTCAGGAACGATGATCAACGGCATTGACAGTACGGAGATGACTGCCGACGAGGTAAAGGAACGTCTTGCGGAGGATACGCAGAATTATGTGCTGACTCTGGTGAAGATGGATGGTACGACGGAAACGATCTCCGCTTCCCAGATCGGTCTCGCGTTTGAAGATAATCAAGAAGTGGACGAGCATCTGCAGGAGCAGAATTCCTGGTTCTGGATCGGCGAGATGTTCATGGACAAGGAACATGAACTGCATGTATCCGTAAGCTATGACGAGACAATGCTGGAAGCAGCGATTGACGGACTTTCATGTATGCAGGAGGGAAATTACACACCGCCTCAGGATGCGTCGATTGGAGAGACGGAGAATGGCTATACGATCGTTCCGGAAGTGGAAGGAAACCAGCTGGACCGTGCAGTGCTGTTGGAGACCGTCAAAGAAGCCATCGATTCCGGCGCGACAGAACTGAATCTTTCGGACAGCGGGTGCTATATGAAGCCATCCGTTTATCAGGACGACGAGGCCCTGAATGCCAGAGTCAATCATCTTAATACACTGGTGGCCGCCAACCTGACCATTGATTTCGGCAGCGGACGGATCGAGACCGTCAATGGTGCGCTGCTGAAGACCTGGGTAACGCAGGATGAGAGCGGAAATGATGTGATCGATCCGACGAAGATCACAGAGTATGTCAGTTCACTGGCCGACAAATATAATACGGTAGGAAACCATACGTTCCGGACGACGGGAGGCAGCACGGTTACACTTACGGCAGGTGATTACGGATGGGTGATGGACGAGGCCACTACAGCCCAGAATCTGTCGGATGCGATCGCGGCAGGCACCCAGGGATCCTTTGAAGTGACGTATTCAAGTTCCGCCCAGTCAAGAGAGAGCAACGACATCGGAAATTCCTACGTGGAGATATCGATCGATCAGCAGACCATGTGGTGTTACGTGGACGGATCGCTGCTGGTGGAGACTCCTGTGGTCACAGGATGTGTCAATAATGGCACGGAAACGCCTCGCGGCGGTGTCTGGAAGATCAAGGGAAAACGAACCAATTATACGATGACGGGAGCCATCAATCCATCAACCGGCGAACCGTCTTACCGGACGTTTGTCAACTATTGGATCCCGTACAGCGAGGATATGACGATCGGTCTGCATGATCTGACTTCCCGTACGGCGTTTGGCGGAAATATTTATATTACCAACGGTTCCCACGGATGTGTCAATACGCCGCTGGATGCTGTCCGACAGATCTTCGAGGCGGTTTCCTACGGATTCCCGGTGGTCGTATATTAAATGAGCGGATTTGAGGTGTTTTCAGGATTGCGGGAGCACGAAGTGCGGAGCAATCCGTGTCTCATGCCCATTTGCCGGGCAGGATATATGAAAAAGCAGGTGTGAAACCAAAAGGAGCAGGAAGTCTGGAAGTAAATGTAACAGTTCAGTCGGCTGAACTGTTACAGGCAAACGTCCGGATCTGCCCTGCCGTAATGGACGCAGTGAATGTGTCCGGAGGAGGTAAAAATGTATGACCGTCTGACGGAAAGTGACATTAAAAAGATGCAGGAAGAGATCGACTACCGCAAGCTTGTTGTGCGGCCGAAGGAACTGGAAGCGGTCAAGGAGGCGCGTGCACAGGGCGATCTCAGTGAAAATTTTGAGTATAAGGCTGCAAAACAGGATAAAAACCGCAACGACAGCCGGATCCGTTATCTGGAAAAGATGATCAAGACAGCACATGTGATCTCTGACGAGTCAAAGGACGATGAGGTGGGGATCAACAATACGGTCACTGTCTATATAGAAGAGGACGATGAAGAGGAAGTATACAAGCTTGTGACCTCCGTCCGCGGAAATTCGCTGAAAGGTTACGTGACGATCGATTCGCCGCTGGGAAAGGCGATTTTTCATCGGAAGGTCGGCGACCGGGTGACCGTGCATGTCAGTGACAGCTACAGTTATGATCTTATCATCCGTAAGATCGAAAACACGGGAGACGAGGGAGACGAGCTGAGAAGCTATTGATGATGCTACGGATTGCCCCGCATATGAAATTTCTGACCTTTCGTCGCTTGTCTCATATAAAAAATATATAAAAAGAAACAGAAGGGAGTCGCAGTACAATGAACATACCGGAAAGAATCGCAGAACTTCGTGAACAGATGAAAGACTGTGGGATGGACGCTTATATCGTCCCGACGGCGGATTTTCATCAGAGCGAGTATGTAGGAGAATATTTTAAATGCCGTGAGTATATCACCGGATTTACAGGATCCGCGGGAACCGCGCTGATCACAGGAGAACATGCGTATCTCTGGACGGACGGCCGTTACTTTATCCAGGCGGCCAAACAGCTGGAGGGTACCACGGTGGAGCTGATGAAAATGGGAGAGCCTGGGGTGCCGACGCTCCGTGAATTTCTGAAAGAAAATCTTCCGGAAGGATGTGTGCTCGGATTTGACGGCCGTACAGTGGCGGTCGGAGAGGGACGCGCATACGAGAAGATCGCATCTGAGAAACATGGAAAGATCGTTTACAGCGATGATTTGGTCGGCCGTGTCTGGAAGGACCGTCCGGAACTTTCCCGGGAGCCGGTGTTTGCCCTGGATCTGAAGTATACAGGGGAGACGGCGGCCTCGAAGCTCGGCAGAGTGCGCAGCGAGATGGAGAAATACGGCGCGACCAGCCACGTTCTGACGACACTGGACGACATCTGCTGGCTGCTGAATATCCGCGGAAACGACGTGGCTTACTCGCCGCTCGTCCTGTCCTATGCGGTGATCACGGAAAATTCTGTGGAGTTGTACATGGATGAGAAGAAACTGAGCAGTGAGATCCGCAGTTCCCTGGAGGCGGACGGAGTGGTCCTTCACCCGTACAATGCCATTTATGAGGAGATCAAGGAAATGGGAGAAGGAGAAGCGCTTCTGCTGGATCCGGACCGCCTGAATTATGCACTGTACTACAATATTCCGGAAAAGGTGAAAAAAATCGAGGCCAGAAATCCGGAGATCCTGTTTAAGTCCATCAAGAATAAGACGGAGATCGAGAATATCCGGAAAGCCGAGATCAAAGACAGCGTTGCTCATGTGAAATTCATGAAATGGCTGAAGGAAAACTACGACAAAGAAGTGATCACAGAGATGAGCGCGTCGGACAAGCTGGACGAATTCCGCGCGGAGCAGGGAAATTTCATCCGGCCAAGCTTTTCTCCGATCAGTTCCTACGGGGAGCACGGCGCGATCGTTCATTATTCCTCGACGCCGGAGACCAACGTTCAGCTGAAGGCGGGCGGATTCCTTATGACGGATACCGGCGCGGGCTTTTATGAAGGCTCCACGGATATTACCCGTACCTACGCGCTGGGCGAGGTGACTCCGCTCATGAAGGAGCATTTCACGCTGGTTGCCGTCAGCAATCTCCGCCTTGGAGACGCGAAATTCCTGAAAGGCTGCTCCGGCGTGGCGCTGGATATCCTGGCCCGAAAACCTTTCTGGGACAGAGGGCTGAACTTTAATCACGGTACCGGACACGGTGTCGGCTATCTGCTGAATATTCATGAGGGGCCTGCGGGATTCCGCTGGAAAGAACGCCCGGGCGAGGCGGATCCGCTGGAGGCCGGAATGGTGATCACCGACGAACCGGGAATCTATATTGAAGGTTCCCATGGGATCCGTTTGGAAAATGAACTGCTGATCTGCGAGGGAGAGCAGAATGAATACGGTCAGTTCATGTACACAGAGCCGATCACTTATGTACCGATGGATCTGGACGCGATCGATCCGCAGCAGATGTCTGCCGAGGACAGAAAGCTGCTGAACAGCTACCACAAAAAAGTCTACGAGATGGTATCTCCATACCTGGACGAGGATGAGAAAGAGTGGCTGAAAACCTATACCAGAGAGATCTGAAACGATTACTGCCGGAACTGATCCGGCGAGCGGGCCTGTGCAGTTTGTGCACAGGCCCGTTTTGGCGTAATGGTCCGGAGAACGGAATTGTTGCGCTGCAAATTTGATGCCCGCAGCCTGCTGCGGGTTTTGGATGATTTATAAGACAAGCGGCGAAAGGAGAAGAAAAATGAGACCAATGAGACTTGCGAAAAGGGAAATCAGAGAGACAGAGGAACTGCGGCAGATCCTGCAGGATTGTGATACCGTGCGGATCGGAATGACGGATGAAGAGGGAATGTTTATCGTTCCGGTGAATTTCGGCTATGAACTGTCCGAAGAAGACGGAGCGCGCCGGCTGAGACTGTACATCCACAGTGCACGGGAGGGCCGGAAAGCCGAAGCATTCGCGAAAAACCCGGAGGTGGCCCTGGAAATGGACTGCGGACACGAGGTCATCACCGGAGATTACACCTGCAGTTATTCCTTTGCTTACCGGAGCATCATGGGAACCGGCACGGTACAGGAAGTCACAGACACAGAAGAAAAAATTCACGGTCTGACACTGTTGATGGCCCACACAGAACCGGAAGCCGCCGTCCGGTTTCTTCCTGAGATGCTGGATCGTGTCGGCGTCTACCGCATCGACGTTCGGGAGTTTACCGGAAAGCAGAGAGAAAAACGCAATAAAAATTTATCGTAAAACAATAAATTTTTATTGACAAAACCATACAGACGGCGTTATACTTCCTGTAAAGAAAATGATGCAGTGGTAAGGAGGTAGTCTATGAGCCAGAAAGAAATGTCCCGTTACCTGAAACTGATCACGGCCGGGATCGGCGTTCTGTTTCTGCTGTTTGTCCTGTGGTTTCTGCCGTCGGCGCTGTGGCAGGTGCTGCCGGAACGGATGGGAAAGAACTTTTTCTATGGCATCTGTGTGTTTCTCTGGGTGACAGCGGTGCCGTGTCTGGTGTGCCTGGGCAAGTTCTGGGGGATCTGTGTCAGGATCGGACAGGACAAATCGTTTTCAAGGGAAAATGCACAGGCGTTGAAAAAGATGAGCCATTGGATGATGGCGGATACGGTTTTGTATGCAGGATTCCTGTTGGCGTTTTTTGCGCTGGGGTGGTACCGCTGGACAGGGATGATGATTTTTGCTGTTGTGCTGATCCTGTTTCTGTGCATCGCGCTGACTGTGGTCTGTGCGGTATTGTCCCATCTGGTCCTGAATGCCAGCCGACTGCAGGAGGATCAGGATCTGACGATCTGAGTGACAGAAGACATTGAATGTGTATGAACGGGATCCGTTTCCTGCCGGGGACGGACGAAAAACAGGAGGAAAACGTGGCGATCGTGATCAATATCGACGTAATGCTTGCGAAGAGAAAGATGAGTGTGACAGAGCTTTCCGAAAAAGTGGGCATTACCATGGCAAATATCTCGATTCTGAAGAACGGAAAGGCAAAAGCGATCAAACTGAGCACACTGGACAGCATCTGCAAAGCGCTCCAGTGCCAGCCGGGTGATCTTCTGGAATATGTTCCGGAGGAAGAGCCGTCCGGAAAGTCAGAAAACCAGAAGCAGTAAGGGAAAGGAGAGAAAGGCATATGGAAAAACAGAATGAGTCAGGGGTTCAGGAAGACCTGACTTATGAAACTGTGCTCGTTTTTGAGGAAAATAAGCGGAAACACCTGCCTGTTCCGGCGGACGGAACCGATTTCTGGATGGCGGTGGCTTATGCTGTGGTCGGTTACAGCTTTGTTTACGTGTTCAGCAGTGATCATTTTGCATGGAATTTTTCCGTGTTTACCGCTGTCTACGCAGCGGCGGTTCTGGCTTATCTGACGCTGAAAAAGAGAAAAGTGCCGAAGGAAAGCTGGTTCTGGCTGGCGATGATGCTCGGCTCGGGAATTCCGTATGGCTTTTATACGGCGATGCCGGTTTTCCAGGTACCCGGAACAGCGGCGCTGGCTGCTTACTGGACACTGTCCGCCGGCGGATGTCTGATCGAGGACGGCAGGACGTCCCAGTGGGCGGCGGCCGATTTCTGGAACAGTATCTGGAAGGTACCGTTCGGAAATTTTGCCTGTTTTTTCCATGTGCTGTCCGGCGGCGGGGAGGAAATGACGGAAGATCAGAACGCCCTGTCTGGTGAAGTACAGGAGAAAAAGAAGGATGTCGAAACGGCAGAAGCCGGGAAGAAAAATCTCCGGAAGGCCGGAGTGAGAAAACTCGGCGCGATCCTGTTCGGGGTGATCCTGGCGGTTCCGGTCCTGCTGATCGTCCTGCCGCTGCTCTCCAGCGCGGATGACAATTTCAACAGGCTGATCGTAAGTTTTCTGGACAGTCTCTCCGAAAATGTTCTCAGTTTTGTTCTGCGCGCGGTCTGCTCGATTCCCGTGACCGCGTATCTGTTCGGGCTGATCTACGGGTGCATTTACCGGCGCAAAACCGACGGAATCCGCAGGGAATCTGTACAGGCGGCGGGGGAAGGTGCCCGGATCATCAGCGACGCCGCGGTGAATACCGCCCTTCTGATCCTCAGCGCCTGTTACGTATTGTTTATCGTCCTCCAGGCACAGTATCTGTTTTCAGCGTTTGTCGGAGTACGGCCGGACACATACACCTATTCGGAATATGCACGAAAAGGGTTTTTTGAGCTGTGCGCTGTGGCGGCTGTCAATCTCGCCGTCCTGCTGCTGGCCAACCTGTTCACGAAGACAAAGCGCGAACAGAATCGCGGACTTCGTATCCTGAATCTTGTGATCGCGGTGCTGACGCTGCTCCTGATCGCGACGGCGATGAGCAAAATGGTTCTCTATATCAGCGCTTACGGTCTGACTATTAAGAGAATTACCACTATGACGTTTATGAGCTGGATGGCGGTTGTCTTTCTTCTGTGGTGCGCCGGCCAGAGACAGAAGCTTCCGCTCATCCGGGCGGCCTGGATGAGCGGGACGGGGCTCTACGTGCTTCTGTGTGTGCTTCCGCTGGAACAGATCGTGTCCGTGTTCAACAGGCTGTTTTACGGCTGAACGGCGGAAAAGGAAAGGCAGAGAACGGATAGAAAAGAAACGTGCGATGAACAGGTTAGGGTGAGAAGAAATGAAGATTATTTATCGTATTTCCGGAAAAATCAGTCTGTTATGTTATCTTTTCAGCCTGGCGCTGATCTGGCATTTATGTCAGTACGGCGGCAGAAGGCGCCATCTGCTGCTGTTGCTTCCGTGTCTGTGGATCTTTGCGGTGAGCGGCATCCTGTGGCTGATCTCCAGACCGTACCGGGATAAAAGATCCTGTTCCGGTACAGGAAGAAAGGTTCTGTTTGCCGCGGAGGCAGCCCTCTGTCTTCTGGCAGCGGCTTTCTTCGGAGGGCGTACCGTTTATCTGGCGGTTACCCATCAGGGAGTTTTGTCTGTGAAGCTGGAACAGCTGCGGCAGGAACGGAGCATACCGCTGGTGCATGACAACTTTTTTGAGGACGGTGCCGAGGGGCTCCTGGAAGATCTGGATGCTGCCCTGGAACTTCCGGAAGAGCTGTATCTTTCCGACCGGTTTCAGCTGACATTCGACAAAGACGGAACGATCAAAACCATCGATACCTTCCTGTACGGAAAGGATCAGGAGGGGGAGACGAGAACCTATCTGATCGATTACGATGGGGACGAGAAAGAGACCATGACGGTGTATTTGGATGGCCAGGTAAGCGAAACCTGGGAGGAAGACATGCGTCTGGAACCGATGATACGGATCCTTCAGGAAGCGTCCGTCGAGTCGCCGTATGAGGATCTGGTGGAAGCATGGGCAGAGACACGGGGAGAAGAAACTTATGGGATTTTGTATCAGGGACGCCGCTCTTTCACTTCCTACGAAGGTCTGATTTTTCTGTCGGGAGACGCAGACGGCGACGGAGAAGACAGCACAGACAGCCAGATTACACAGCTGGTTTCCGGAGGAGAGATTCTGGGATATGAAGTGTCTCTGTATATTCCCGGAGCGGAAGAAATGACGCCTGTGCGTTATATCATGGAAGCGGAATACCGCAGTCAAGAAGTGTTAGACGCAGAACAGGAACAGCAGCAGACAGAAACTGCGAAACAGTCCGAAACCTGGACCGCCGATCGTGCGGACGGCGCCATGTACTATTTTGGCAGTGACAGTCTCGGCTGGAGGCTGGTGGTAACGGATGCAGCTGCGGGCAGCAGATTCTATCAGCTGGAAAAGACGGAAGACGGCGGGATTTCCTGGAAATCAGAAAATGAAGATCCTTTCGGCGGCCAGATCGGCGTTGCGGAAGGGCTGGTCTTTTACGACGAAAACTTTGGGATTGCAGGTCTGGCGAACGGTTCCGCATCCGCCTCCCGCCTATATCTGACCCGCGACGGCGGAGCCACGTTCACGGAGATCACGCTGCCGTTCGGCACTGTCTCAGAACTGCCGGAAAGCGCCGTTGTTAGCAATTATACCGCCGCTGATTACGACTATCTGTGCATGCCGGAAAAGGAAGGCAGTGTCCTGACGATCCGTGCGGTTCCGGAAGCCCTGGAAAAGGAAGGCCTTCTGTTTCAGTCGGAAGACAACGGAGCAACCTGGAACTGCGCCGGTCTTATCTCTTAAGGGGAAGTTCTGCCGGCTGAACGGCCCCTTCGTCTGTCTTGCTTAAAAACCCACTACACTTTTTGGTGTCCGTTTGTTATAATAAAAAGAAAAATCATGAAACGGAGTGAATGTAACTATGGAAAAGATTGCCAGTTTTACCATTGACCATATCAAATTGCAGCCCGGTGTCTACGTGTCCAGAAAAGACCAGGTCGCGGGAGGCGTGGTGACTACCTTCGATCTGCGCATGACGTCCCCGAACGAGGAACCTGTGATGAATACCGCCGAAGTGCACACGATTGAGCATCTGGGCGCCACTTTCCTGAGAAACCACCCGGAATTCGGCTCCAAGACCGTATATTTCGGGCCGATGGGATGCCGTACCGGCTTTTACCTGCTTCTGGCAGGCGACTATGAATCGAGAGATATCGTGCCGTTGATGACGGAAATGTTCGAGTTCATCCGGGATTACCGTGGAGAAGTTCCGGGAGCATCCCCGAAGGACTGCGGAAATTACCTGGACATGAACCTTGGAATGGCAAATTATCTGGCGAAAAAGTATCTGGATCAGGTGCTGTACGATATCAAAGAAGACCGGCTGGTCTATCCGGAATAACTTGTCTCCGGTTTACAGGGAGGATTGAGATATGAGATATCCGAAATTTTTGCCGAAAAACGGTACGATCGGTTTCGTGGCGCCGTCTTTTGGCTGCAGCACGGAGCCATACCGGACGGCTTTTCTCAATGCGCAGAAAAAATGGACGGATCTGGGGTACCGCCTGGATCTGGGGCCTAACTGCTATGAGGGCAGCGGGATCGGTATCAGCAATACGCCGGAACTCTGCGCGCAGGAACTGATGGAGTATTATCAGAGCGACAGGAACGCCTGCCTGATCTCCTGCGGCGGCGGGGAACTGATGTGTGAGATCCTCGAACATATGGATTTCGGGAAGCTGAAGACAGCAGCGCCCAAGTGGTATATGGGATATTCGGACAATACGAATTTTACTTTTCTGCTGACGACGCTGTGTGACACGGCCTCGATTTACGGTCCCTGCGCGGCGACGTTCGGGATGGAGCCGTGGCATGAGTCTCTGATGGATACGATGAGACTCCTCACCGGCGAACAGCTGGAGGTGTATGGATATGACCGGTGGGAGATCGAGAGCCGGAAGGACGAGACAAATCCGCTGGCGCCTTACAATCTCACGGAACAGAAGATCCTGCGCCGCTTTCCGGATCAGGACACGGAATTTTCCGGGCGGCTTCTCGGCGGCTGCGTAGACTGTCTGGTCAACCTGCTCGGCACAGAGTTTGACGGCGTGCAGGCGTTTGCAGAAAAGTACCGGGAGGACGGAGTGATCTGGTTCCTTGAATGCTGTGACCTGAATGTGATGGCGATCCGGCGCGCCATGTGGCAGATGGAGCATGCGGGATGGTTCCGGTTCGTCAAGGGCTTTCTGATCGGCCGCCCGGCGGTTTACGGACAGGAGATCATGGGAATGGATCAGTACCGTGCGGTTCTTGGGATCCTGGAACAGTATCATGTACCCGTGATCATGGATGCCGACATTGGGCATCTCCCGCCGATGATGCCGCTGATCACCGGCAGCCTGGCGACGGTCAGCGTCAGAGAAAATGAACTGTCCGTGCGTATGCGGATGGAATAACGCTTTTTCGCTGCGGTTCAGACAACGGAATTGTTATATTCTTTTTCTGATTTTAACAATTCAGCAACAAAACAAGAATATCTCGAAAATATTTCCGCAGTAAACTGTTCCTGTTGAGGGAAATGTGGCAGGCGGTCTGCCTGCCGGAGTTTTGGACAATACAGGAGGACAGTAGGATGAGCAATAAGATTGATCTGAAAAAAGAAGGCGAAAGCGTGGAAGACGCAAAGAAGAGACTTACTGAGGAACAGAAGGAGCGGGAAGAGACTGCAAAGGAAGTCGGAAAGCCAAATATTCCGCAGCAGTAATTTCTTCCCTGTCCGGCGACGACAGAATGGGGGATGAGATGAGACAGATTCGGAATATTCTGCACCGTCTGTTATTTCCACATTGGCTGTTCTGCATTCTGCTGATCCCTGTGGGATTCGGAATGCTGCTGTACAGCTTTCTTGCCGTGCCGGAAAATGAGACAGTCGCCTATGTTTCCTACGGCTTGTCTGCCTATGCGCTTGTCGTGTTGTGTCTGGGAATCCCGAGAGTGATACGTTTCTGGAAAAATGTAAAGGCAAACAATCTGTACGTCAACAGATACTTTTCGGATCTTCAGTTTCGTGTCAAACTGTCCCTTTACGGTTCGCTTTCGGTCAATCTGCTGTATGCGGCGCTGCAGCTGGGCTCCGGTATTTATTACCATTCGGCCTGGTTTTATGCATTGTCGGGATACTATGCGATACTGGCGACGATGCGTTTCTTCCTGCTGAAGGAGACAAGGAACGGGGAACTGGGGAAAAATATTTTTTTGGAGTATCTCCATTACCGCCTGTGCGGGGTTCTGCTGCTGATCCTGACGCTGGCGCTCAGCGTGATCGCATTTTATATCGTCAGTCAGAATCGGGGATTTGAACATAACGAGATCATCACGATCGCGATGGCGACGTATACATTTTTTGCGTTCACCATGGCGGTGATCAATCTTGCAAAAAAGAAAAACAGACAAAGCCCGGTCTTTTCAGCGGTCCGCTGCATCACCATGGCAGCGGCGGTCGTGTCTGTCCTGTCTCTGGAGGCCTCGATGATCTCCGCCTTCGGCCGGGAAGATCAAATGTTCCGCAAAGTGATGACGGCCAGTACCGGCGCGGCAGTATGCGCCGCGGTGCTGGCGATGGCAGTGTTTATGATCGTCCATTCCACCGGAGAGATCCGGAAGATCAAGAGAAAAACGGCTGAGGAAAGTGAAAAATAAAAACCTCTTGACAAACAAGGGCGCATCTGCTTATACTAAAGAAAATCAAAAAACCAAAGCGATGAAGAGAAGAGTACGCTGTGGAATGTCGCAGAGAGAAATCCCCCGTGGTGAAAGGATTTTGTCAGGAAGCAGCCGAAGACCAACTCCGAGCGGCCCCAATCCGGCCCGGTGACACCGTTATCGTCAGAAATGAGAGGTTCTGAACCAGGTTTTCCGGCGATGCAAATCCGTATACGGGTCGGCGGACTGTGATTCGGGACAAGCGGGGTGGAACCGCGATGAAATGAGCCATCGTCCCCTTCTGTACAGAGCGATCTGTGCGGAAGGGGACTTTTTTGTGCGATATACCCGGCAAGCGGCCGCCGTGCTCGCATGGCAGGTAATTGTTTCGTTGCGGTCCGTGCTGAACGCGTGCCACTGGCACGCATCACTGTTTGCCGGGCAGCGAGCAGCTTTTTATCGTCCCCATGCATCAGAAAACCATAGTCAAAAACATGAGTGGCCGGAAAGGCTGAAAAGGAGGAAAGTGGTATGATTATCACACTGAAAGATGGGAGCCAGAAAGAATACTCCCAGAGTATGAGCGTCATTGATATCGCAAAGGATATCAGCGAAGGGCTGGCGAGAGTGGCGTGCGCCGGCGAAGTGGACGGGGAGGTTGTGGATCTTCGTACCGTCATAGACAAGGATTGCAATCTGAATATCCTGACGTTCCAGGATGAGGGAGGCCGCGGCGTGTTCCGCCATACAACTTCCCATATCCTTGCCCAGGCGATCAAGCGTCTGTATCCGGACGCGAAACTTGCGATCGGACCGTCCATCGCGGATGGATTTTACTATGATATCGACAAGGAAGTGCCGCTGATCAGCGAGGATCTGGAAAAGATCGAGGCGGAGATGAAAAAGATCGTGAAGGAGAATCTTGCGATTGAGAGATTTGAACTGCCCCGGGAAGAGGCGATCGCTTTCATGAAAGAAAAAGACGAGCCTTATAAAGTAGAACTGATCGAGGACCTCCCGGAGGATGCGGTGATCAGCTTTTACCGCCAGGGAGAGTTTACCGATCTCTGTGCGGGACCGCATCTGATGAGTACAAAACCGGTGAAGGCGTTTAAACTGACCAGCCTGGCGGGCGCTTACTGGAGAGGCAGCGAGAAAAATAAAATGCTGCAGCGTGTGTACGGCACAGCATTCACAAAGAAAGCGGAGCTGGATGAGTATCTGACCATGCTGGAAGAGGCGAAGAAGCGTGACCACAGAAAGATCGGAAAAGAGCTGGGACTGTTTATGATGAGTGAGGACGGTCCGGGATTCCCGTTCTTCCTGCCGAAGGGAATGGTATTGAAAAATACTCTGATGGAGTACTGGAGAGAGATCCACCAGAAGGCCGGATATCAGGAAATCTCCACACCGATCATTCTGAACCGCCGTCTGTGGGAGACTTCCGGACACTGGGATCATTATAAGGAAAACATGTACACAACGATCATCGATGATGAGGAGTATGCGATCAAGCCGATGAACTGCCCGGGCGGCGTACTGGTTTATAAGTCCGAGCCCCGCTCTTACCGTGATCTTCCGCTGCGCCTCGGCGAGGTCGGCCTGGTACACCGCCATGAGAAGTCCGGACAGCTGCACGGACTGATGCGTGTGCGCTGCTTTAATCAGGATGATGCGCATATTTTCATGACACAGGATCAGATCAAGGACGAGATCAAAGGCGTTGCGAATCTGATCGATGACGTCTATCGTCTGTTCGGATTTAAATACCATGTGGAACTGTCCACCCGCCCGGAGGACAGCATGGGAAGTGATGAGGACTGGGAAGTAGCGACAGATGCGCTGCGCGCCGCGCTGGAGGAACTTGGTCTGGAGTATGTGGTGAACGAGGGAGACGGAGCCTTCTACGGACCGAAGATTGATTTTCATCTGGAGGATTCCATCGGAAGAACCTGGCAGTGCGGAACCATTCAGCTGGATTTCCAGCTGCCGCTGCGGTTTGAACTGGAGTATACCGGAGCAGACGGAGAGAAACACCGTCCGATCATGATCCATCGTGTGGCGTTTGGATCGATCGAACGCTTTATCGGAATCCTGATCGAGCACTTTGCCGGAGCGTTCCCGACCTGGCTGGCGCCGGTACAGGTAAAGGTGCTTCCGATCTCTGAGAAGTATGCGGATTATGCGCAGAAAGTTTATGAGGATGTGCAGAATGCAGGCGTTCGCGTAGAAATCGATACCCGTTCGGAAAAGATCGGATACAAGATCCGCGAGGCGCAGAATCAGCACATTCCGTATATGCTGATCGTGGGAGCGAAAGAAGAGGAAGAAGGAACCGTATCCGACAGAAGCCGCTTTAAAGGCGATGAGGGATCAAGAAAACTGGATGACTTCCTTTCCGATATCAAGACAGAGATCAAAAACCGCGAGAACCGCAAAGTTGAAGTTGAAGCGAAAGAAGAAAGATAATCGCAGCAGTTCAGTCGGCGGAACGGCTGCAGATGAGCGAAGTAGCTGTGACCGTTTCACCGACGGTACAGTTGCCGATCACTGAAAACAGCCGCCGGCAGGTTGATCTACCTGCCGGCGGCTGTTTTATAAATCTTTATGCATGATAAGAATTTACGCCAATGCCCCGGTTCTTGCGGAAGCGGAGGAGGTGTTTGCACTTCCCAGTGTGACAGTTACGGTCTGTTCACTATAGGATCCCTGATCCGGAACCATTACTGTGACGTCCACCTGTGTGCCTGCGGCGTAATACTGGAGGAGATCGCGCAGTTCGCTGACAGAGGTGACAGAAGTTCCGTCAAATTTTGTCAGGATACTACCTGCTGTGATACCGGCCGCTGCCGCCGGACCGTTGTCGGAGACACTTCCGATATAGACACCCTGCGGGATCTGATATGCTTCGGAGACCTCGCTGGAAACGTCCTGGCCGGAGATACCGATGGTACCCTGATCGCTTTCGTCCACTTTTACTTTTGTCATTGCATTCATCAGGTTCTCAATGATGTCCTGTACTCTTGAGATCGGGATCGCATAACCCATTCCCTCAATTTCTGTGGAGGAAAGTTTTGCTGTGTTGATTCCGATGACTTCACCGTTCATGTTCAGCAGCGCTCCGCCGCTGTTGCCGGGGTTGATCGCTGCGTCTGTCTGGATGTAGGTAGCTGTAGAGGAATTGTCTGCGCTGTCGTCAGAAGAACTGATAGCCCGGTTGGTAGCGCTGACGATTCCGGTCGTTACAGACTGGCCATAGCCCAGTGCGTTTCCGATCGCGACAACCTGTTCTCCGACTTTCAGGGAGTCGGAGTCGCCGATCACTGCTACGGAGATGTTGGAGAGTGTCTCGTCCGGAATACTCTCCAGCGGAACGGCGACGACGGCAAGGTCGTTGTCGGAATCTGTTCCCTTGATATTTGCCTCGCAGGTCTGGTTATCGATAAAGCTTACGGAAAGTGTATCTGCATCTTCGATTACGTGATAATTCGTGACGATCAGAAGTTCGGAGTCGTTCTGGCCGATGATGATTCCAGAACCGCAGCTTACCGTTTCTTCCGTCTGCGGCTGCTGGTAGTTATATCCGTACAGGCTGAAATAATTCTGTACTTCCTGGACGGAACTGTTGGTGATGGAAACGATCGATGGCATTGCGGCTTCTGCAATGTCCGATACGTCCAGACTGCCGGTGGAAGTTCCGGAGCCTGAAGAAACCTGGGTCGTCTTCAGAAGACTGCTTTGTCCGGAATCACTCGCGGCGGAGGCGGTTGTGTTATTTGTGATCAGTGTATTGACACCCTGGAAGGTACCGGCCGCCAGGCCGCCGAAGAGTATTGCGCTGAGTGCAAGGGCGCTTACTTTTTTCACAACCTTTCTCCGGTTTCCGGCTCTTCGATTCCTTCGGTTTTCTGTCTTTGTGGAGAGCTCGGAAGACAGTTCGCTGTTCTCAATGTCTGTGTGGGTAAAATCGTTGGTTTCAAATTTATTGTTTCTCATAATAGATAACGCCTCCTGCTGATAAATAGGGAATCCGCTGGTTCGTATTCTTGTTCCTTCAGAAACGCATCGGTTTTGTTTTCCTTTGCGGCATTCCTTTTCTTCTTTACAAGTCAAAGTATAGGGGAAGCCTGTGAAAAAAATGTAGCAAATTTGTGATGAAAATAAGAGAAAAGTGTGGAAAAACTGTGATCGCCTCTGCGGTTCCGCCGGGGGCTTTTACGGAGCGCCTGTGCGGAAACAGAGGCGGAAAGTCATCGGGCCGTGTAAATTATTTTTTGAATAAAATAAAGAAAAAAGAAAATACTATATCCTGAAATTTAAGAAATCAGGAGGTAAATGAATATGCCAGCATTAAGTTGTTCAGCGACAACGTGTATTTACAACAAACAGGAACTCTGTTCCAAAGGAGATGTGAAGATCGGCGGTTCCAACGCACGCCAGGCGGGAGAAACCTGCTGCGAGAGCTTTCAGGAGCGGTCCCAGGATTCCATGATGAATTCCATGGCGTCCGGATGCGGATGCACCAATATTGCAGTGGACTGTGCGGCGCAGAACTGCCAGTTTAACGAGTCCTGCAAATGTACGGCAGGCGGAATTCAGATCTCAGGCAGTCAGGCCTGTTGCAGCGATGATACAAAATGCAGCAGCTTTGTGTGCAGCTGAACGGATTCTCTGGCTTTACTTGCGGCTTGGACAAGAGCCGGAGAAGTCATTCAGGGACATTATTATTAGAAAGAAAGTGACAGTTCAGCCAGGTCTGCGCATATGCTGCGCAGACCGTGTGAAAACACAGTGCCTGTGGGCATCCAGCCCATCGCGAAGCGATTTTCAATGGCTGGATGCCGTAACAGTTCGGCTGGCTGAACTGTTACGAAAGAAAAACAAAAAAGGGTATTGACAATAGACGCCCGTCTGTGTTAGAGTATTTGAGTGTGAAAAAGAAAGTAGAGTATCCACTCTCACCTTAGCGCAAACGGGCGACTATGGTTCAATATTGAGATATCCTTTTCTGTTGAGCAGGAAGAGGCAATATGCAATGTTTGATGTGGATAGTCTGTCTATCCGCTTTTTTTATGCAAAGACGCGGATCAGCCGACGGCTCAAAGAGTATATGATGGAGGTGCACTACAATTAGCGATTTGATGATTAATGAGCAGATTCGAGACAGAGAAGTACGTCTCATCGGCCAAAATGGGGAACAGTTGGGAATTATGTCTGCGAAAGAGGCATATTTTAAAGCTCAGGAAGCAGGTCTTGATCTGGTTAAGGTCGCTCCTACGGCAAAGCCTCCGGTTTGCAAGATTATTGATTATGGCAAATATAAATATGAACTTGCCAGAAAAGAAAAAGAAGCAAAGAAAAAGCAGAAAACCATCGAAATCAAAGAGGTTCGCCTTTCACCCAATATTGACAGCAATGACCTGAATACAAAAGTAAGTGCAGCCCGCAAATTTATTTCCAAAGGAAACAAAGTAAAAATCACACTGCGTTTCCGGGGCCGTGAAATGGCGCATATGAACAACAGCAAATATATTCTTGAGGACTTCGCAAAGAGCCTGTCGGATATCGCAGTTGTGGAAAAAGCGCCGAAGGTAGAAGGCAGAACCATGACGATGTATCTGGCTGAAAAACGTTAGATTGTGTTTTAGGACTGCATCAGGCAGTTTTCCTGTACACTCTAAGATAGCGCGGTTTTCAGGCCGCAGCAAAGTAAGACTTTTAAGGAGGAAACAACTATGCCAAAGGTAAAAACCAGCAGAGCAGCAGCAAAGCGTTTTAAAACAACAGGAACAGGAAAATTAGTAAGAAACAAAGCTTACAAAAGCCATATCTTAACCAAGAAATCTCAGAAGAGAAAAAGAAATCTGAGAAAGTCTACCGTAGTTGACGCAACAAACGTTAAGAACATGAAGAAGATCCTGCCGTACATGTAATTGTTTCGGGTGGCAGAGATTGAACGTTGATCAAGGAGGAAAATAAGAAATGGCAAGAATTAAAGGCGGTATGAACGCTAAAAAGAAACATAACAGAGTATTAAAGCTGGCAAAGGGATACAGAGGAGCCAGAAGCAAACAGTATAGAGTAGCAAAACAGTCCGTAATGCGCGCGCTGGCATCTTCCTACGCAGGAAGAAAGCAGAAAAAACGTCAGTTCCGTCAGCTGTGGATCGCTCGTATCAACGCAGCTGCAAGAATGAACGGTCTGTCCTACAGCAAGTTTATGCACGGTCTGAAGCTGGCAGGCGTTGAGCTGAACCGCAAGGTGCTGGCTGACATGGCGATCAATGATTCCGAAGGATTCGCAACACTGGCAGAACTGGCTAAGAGCAAAGTTGCCTGAGTCTGACAGCAGATAAACGGAATACAGAACAGAAAATTCAAAAGACATTTTCAGGGTTGAGAGATTCTGAAAATGTCTTTTTTGTGTGCGAGCGCCGGCCGTGTGCTGCTGGTACGCAGTTCCATTTGTAGCCTTATATAAAAATAGTGATGATAAAATTGTATGAAAATGTCATAAAATAATGCTGAACAAATCCTGAAATTCTGTTGAATAAATTGTGAAATATGATATAATTAATTTTAATGAATGTTTAATAAATGGTGTGCAAACTCTACAAAAACATTGGGTAAAGTACGTGTGAGATGTTCGTAATGCCCAAAACGTATCGGAGGCGCATCAGGCTAAAGGAGGAGTGCGTATGAGCAATACACAAGCAACGACCGGAACGAAACATCATCGTAAGTTCGGCCTGCGGGATCAGCTTGCATATGGAGCTGGTGATTTTGGCTGTAACATGAGTTTCGCTCTGAAAGGAACCCTGGCAATTTTCTGGACACAGTACATGGGAATTGATTCTTATGTGATGTCCGCGCTTCTGTTGTTGGTACAGATCTGGGATGCAATCAACGACCCGGTAATCGGAGGTATGGTTGATGCGGACCGCAGAAAGTACAAACGTAACAAATTCCTTGCATATATCTGGCTTGGATCCATCGGTCTTCTCGTGGCGGGCGCATTATGTTTTGTTCCGTGGAAGAGCGCTCCGGGAATGGTGAAGAATCTTCTGTTCGTAGCAGGTTATATCCTGTGGGATGCATTCTACACGATCGCAAACGTTCCGTATGGTTCTCTGCTGTCTCTGATCACAGCTGATCCGTCCGAACGTGCAAAGCTGTCTACCGCAAGATCGATCGGTTCTATGCTTGGAAGCGTATCCTGCCAGATTCTTCTGCCGATCCTGATCTACGACGCAAGCAACAACCTGATGGGCGACAGAATCTTCTTTATCGCTCTGATCATGGGTGTGATCGGATTTATTGCGTTCCAGTTTATGATCCGGAATACAGAGGTTCGTGTGGAGCGTGAGATCAAAGTAGGTGAGGAAAGACAGAAGTTTAATGTTATCAAGGCGATCGGAAACTTCCTGCGCAACCGTCCGGCAGTAGGTGCGACACTTGCTCCGGTTGGACAGTTTATCGGTATGTACGGGGCACAGACATCTTTGCAGATCATGTTCCAGGCATATTTCCAGAATGCAAAGATCTCCGGTCTGGTTGGTATGATCTCTTATGTAGGACTTATCCTGTATACTCCGTTTATCGGAAAGATTGTCAGCCGCTTTGGTAAAAAGGAAGCGATCACGGTTGGCTCTCTGGTCAGCGTGCTTGCCTATGTCCTGATGCTGGTACTGCCGATCACTCCGGACGGAACCGGTCTGGCGCTGTTTGTTCTCTGCCAGTTGATCAGTGCAGTAGGAACCGGAATCGGATCTTGTGTTGCTTGGTCTCTGATGGCGGATGCGATGGATTACGAAGAGTGGAAATTCGGTGTTCGTAACGAAGGTACTACATATGCGATGCATTCCTTCTTCCGTAAGCTGGCACAGGGTATTGGACCATCCCTTGGTTTGGTACTTGCTACTGCATTAGGCTACAATGCAACTCTTGGCGCAGATCAGCCGATGGATGTAGCGCTTAATATGAGATATCTGACTGCTGCAATGTATCTGATCAGTGCATTGATTCAGTTTGTAGCATATGCTTTCGTTTATAATCTGGATAAGAAAACTCTGGCTGCTATCGAACATGATCTTGGACATGACAAGAAAGAGGAAGCTTAAATAATGGCTTATCCTTGTGAGCAGCGACTGAAATGCAGTGTAGATCTGCCGCAAAGGGCTTGGGCGTTTGAAGTTGCGTATTCCGTATAAAGAATATTGCAGGGCAGAACGGAGTTCTGAAAACAGATAGCATGAAGACGCCGCAGAAAAATCTGAGATGAATTTTCTGCGGCGTCTTTTTTCCTTGAAATTGAAATGATGCAGATAAAATGATACTGTTCGGACGGGTCTGTGGATTTACAGCGCAGATTGCGTGGAAACACAGAATCTGTGAGCATGGAGCCCGTCGTGCTATGATTTCAACGGCCAGATTCCGTTACGGCTCAGATGGCTGAACTTGCATAATATAGTTCTATGAAACGGATGGAGGGGCCGGCAGGCCGTCGTCAGTATATATTGAGAAAATCCCCAAGATCGCCCGATGAAGATAAGGTTTGTATTCCTACATGGACACGGGTTCCTGGTACAGAATGCAGCTGTAACAGGTGGACCCCACCAGTTCTATGATCGTGAACAACATCAGTTCCGGTTCTGGACAGGTGACAGTGTTTCTTTCCAGAATTTCCAGGTAGAAGTCATAGAAACGGCGGGTTTCATCCGGAAGTTTTTCCTGAAAAGCAGTCTTAAAGATTCCCCAGGACAGGTTTTTTGCGATAAATTCCAGAAGAGAGTGATCCTCTTCAAATTTTCCGATGATGTGATCGGCGATTTGGATCATCAGTGTATCCGGGAGGAAATCCTTTTTCGTGTCGAGAGTATTGTATGCCTCCGAGAGTAGCTGAGCAGCCTTGTAGGCGATCAGTTTATCTCTCAATTCGTATTTGTCTTTAAAATAAAGGTAGAAGGTTCCTTTCGCCAGACCCGCCGCCGTGACGATGTCAGAGATCGTCGTTTTGGCAAACCCCTTTTCTGTAAAAAGACGGTATGCTGTCTGGAAGAAAGCGTTTTTCTTTTCTTTTTTATTGTTTTCCCATGTTCCCATTATTTACCTGCTTTTCTGCCGGGTTCTCCCGGCCGGTAATTTTCTTCTATTATTTCTCAAATCGTTCCGGAAGTCAACAGAAAGGTAATTACTCTTGACCTGGAGTTCACTCCAGGTTTTATAATGAGAGCAGATCTGGAGATACAGATTGGGTAAGTGACTGAGGAAAGAGAGGAACACATCATGAAATTTATGAACAAGGAAGACTTTGACAAAGAAAATGTATTTGGACTTGGCGCTGAAAACACGGCGTTTGCTCAGTATTTTATCGGACAGTCTTATCTGAATCCGCTGACAGATATGAAAAAATGCCCTCTGTTTCTGGCAAATGTTACGTTTGAGCCGGGCTGCCGGAATAACTGGCATATTCATCATGCAAAGAGCGGCGGCGGACAGATCCTGATCTGCACAGCAGGAGAAGGCTGGTATCAGGAGGAAGGAAAAGAGGCAGTCAGCCTGACACCCGGAACGGTCATTACGATCCCGGCGGAGGTAAAACACTGGCATGGAGCGAAAGCAGACAGTTGGTTCAGCCATATCGCGATCGAGGTACCGGGAGAAGAGACCGGTAATGAATGGTGCGAGCCGGTGACGGACGAAGAATATGGAAAGCTGCAGTGACCAGAGGTGACAGATTATAATGGTCTCATAAATTAAGACACTTTTTCGGACAATTTTTAATGAATC